>JADMIO011778058.1_pt1 | contig 69716 bp, 67 predicted proteins | sample 8958161 | NCBI WGS metagenome assembly JADMIO01 (sample SAMN16585339, study PRJNA669376) | soil metagenome | isolation source: Crop rotation soil | place: USA: Cullars Rotation, Alabama | collected 2011 | reverse complement strand
CCGCGACTTCAAGTCACGTGAATTCCAAGCTTCGGATCCCACTGTGCTGGAAAGGACCTTGGTTCTGATTATACCGACACTACACACTTTGGCGGTACATGGGCAGCGGGCAATTGCTCGGTTACTATTGCAGTAGTTGGCTTATCGCCTGTTTTAGAAGGTGAAGCGGGTGATGCATTCCTGTCAAAATCAGGTGGTGATAAGAAAGACCTAAGCCTGCCTGCCAGCGAGATCGCGTTTATGAAAGCGTTAAGGCATAGCGCTAAAACCCCGATTATTGCCGTAGTGACAGCAGGTAGCGATGTTGATATCTCAGCCATTGAGCCTTATGCAGATGCCATTGTATTTGGTTGGTACCCGGGCGAACAGGGTGGGAATGCTTTTGCAGACCTTTTATTTGGCAAAATATCGCCATCGGGGCATTTACCGTTGACATTTTATAAATCGATAAAAGATGTTCCTGACTACACTGATTACTCGATGAAAGGCCGTACTTACCGTTATTTTAACGGTCCTGTGCAATATCCGTTTGGTTTTGGTTTGAGCTATACTTCGTTTGAGTACCAGGCAGAGAAAAGCCCGGCTAAAAAATATACTACCAAGGACACTGTAAATGTTACTGTAAAAATTAAAAACACGGGCAAAATGGATGGCGATGAAGTAGTTCAGGCGTATATTCAATATCCACAGGTCGACCGCATGCCGGTTAAAGAATTAAAAGGTTTTAAACGCGTAACAGTAACTAAAGGCGGCGAGCAATCTGTAACCATAAAAATACCGGTGAAAGACCTGCAAAAATGGGATCTGAAAACTCATGGATGGAAAACTTATCCGGGCGACTACAAGTTAGTACTAGGTAGCAGTTCGCAGGATGACAAGCTGAATTTTGCGTTCACGATAAACTAGGCGTTTTGTATTCAAAAGACGAAGCATCTCAACTCAAACAAACCTTCTGGACTACCTTCGGTCAATATATTTCCCCGCAATTATCAGCCGAAGGTTTACGGGTAAACTGGGTAAATTATAAAACCGGCATCAAAAACGTTTACTTCCGGATGGAAGCGGGAAAAAAGTCGGCATCAATAGCTGTTGAGATTGCCCATCCTGACACAGGTATACAGGAGCTATTCTTTGAGCAATTCCTCGAACTAAAAAATGTGCTTCATTCTGCCCTGGATGAGGATTGGGAATGGCAATTACACCACATCAACGAGGAAGGGAAAATTACCAGTCGCATAATAAGGCATTTATATGGAGTAAGCATCTTCAACAAAAACGACTGGCCGGAATTGATCTCCTTTTTCAAGCCGAGAATTATTGCACTGGATGAATTCTGGAGCGATGCCAAATATGCGTTCGACGCGCTCAAATAACTTTCTCGATCATCCACTGATGTCCGAAAGGGTCCCGGATATCACCCTGTCTGTGACCGTAGTCATAATCCTGCATTGGTGAAACTACTGTTGCTCCTGCTGCGACTGCTTTTTCCATCACTGCGTCGGGATCGGCAACCATTATTCCCATAATCGTAGTTGTACCGCCGCACAAAGACGGGCTATATCGTCTTGCACTTGGTTTTTCTTCATGGATATGAAATATTGCTCCACCTATCTCCAGCTCTGAAACATGCACGGTGCCGTCGTCATTACTAAAACGTCTTAATTCGATGGCGTCAAAAGCTTTCTTGTAAAACTCAACAGCATCAGCGCCATTCTTTCCAACAAAAAACTGCGGGACAAAGGTTGTTTGTGTATATGCTTTCATAATTGGTAGAATTAACTTGAATGATCATGCAATATCTTCCAGCCGTTTTTGGTGAGTACCATTACCAGTGAATAACGGCCTGATCGTTCCGGTAAATTATTGCCTGACAAAGTGAACTTGCCTGTGCACAATGCATACTTCTCTCCCAACAAAGTCACTTTTAGATCATCATAATGCAGATTTTGCTTCGGCATTTTCCCATTAAAGTATTTCTTTTCGTACAACTCTTTAATGGTATTTATACCCGCCGGACCGGTTGGCATCATCATGGTTGACTCATCGGTATACATCTTCATAAAGCTGTCCAGATCGCCCTTATTCCAATCATTTTCGGAATTTTTCATAGCAGTAATGATCTTTGACTGGGCGTCCTGTGCTTTGGCTTGCGTGGTAAGCATCGAAAGGCTTAGAACGCACAATACGGACAAAATAAACTTGGGAATGAGTTTCATATTAATTGGCTTGAGATTGGTTAAGCCAATTTCAGAAATAAAAATGAGCTAATCAAAGCTTAATTATTTCAAATTCTTTTCGAAGAAGTACGCAGCCATTTCGCCCACCTGCTGATGAATGGCATGGCGATCAACAGACGGGTCATCAACAAAATAAACTGGAGCCTCCTTTTTTACCGGATCAGCCGCTTCGCCTAAAAAAACATAGTGATTAGCCTTACCCTTTATCAAAAAATATTGCGACGCTGGAATAAGTGCATGGTAATGTTCCGCATTGGTTTTATAAGGTGTAATACTGTCACTTTCTACCTCAACCAGGTAAAGCGGCTTATCTATTTCTTTAAATTGTGATACATCTGTAAACCCCTGCCCTAATGCCGGACAAATAGCGAAATAGGCTTTAAATCTTTTATCCTTCAAATGCTGCGGACTGTTTTTGAATGATTCATCCGGTTTGCCAGTTTTAATAACTTCCATCAAGCCGGGAAACTCAGGAATATTGACTTCATTCTGCCCTGTCGGACTATTGGTAAACTTCTTCAATGCATCAAAACTTAGCACACCTCCTGCAAGTGCAATTGTGGTATAGCCGCCTAATGAAAATCCGGCCATGCCTATCCTATCCTGATCTATTGCAGGCCCAAACTTGGCATCACTCAACAAACCACTCAACACAAAACTAATATCCCTCGGCCGCTGCCATGGCGTTACAAAATCAATGGCGATCTTATTATCATAGGTATTCCCCCAATGATCTACGGCGGCTACCATAAATCCGTTTTGAACTAATATATCAGCCAGCCACTCCAGGGTAAGTCTCCCTCCGCCTGTGCCATGCGATATCATGATAAGTGGATATTTCTTATTAGCGATTTTGCCGTCCTTCACTGTTTCTATCCGCACAAATGGTGCAAAGCCTGTGCTATGTTTTTGGATGGAATCGGTTGTAGGATACCATACTTCGGTGATCAAAGGACGTTTTCTTACAGTATCATTAAAACGGATGGTCGCTTCTCCTATCGTTATATTTTGTGCCGATGCAAATACAGGCAGCAGAAACGCGCATATGATGAGTGTTATTCTTTTCATGTTTGATCTATCTGATGACACAAAACACGTGATAAACCGTCACATCAAAATTGACAAAAGTCAATAAAATCAGATTTTCGATTTTAATCTACTCAATGTTTCCTGTGATATGCCAAGATAATCGGCAATAATCTTTGAAGGTAATCTTCGTATAAGCGCCGGGTTATCTTCCATCAGGAGCGCGTATCTTTCTTTTGCACTCATGGTGATCAAACTTTCAATGCGCCTGATGGAAGCGATATAGTCATGCTCAAGATTGGAAATGTACAACTTTTCCCAACCTGGAAAGACGTCTGATAATGATCTGAATTCCTGGTGAGTCAAATAAAGTATCTCTGAAGGTTCAATGCTTTGAATAAAAGCCGGCGACGGTTCCTGTAAAATAAAGCTTGGGAATGCCGTGCCAAATCTACCCTCTGGTATCAGGAATCGAGTTGATTCTTTGCCTGAATCATCCATTAGAAAAACCCGAAGACAGCCTTGATTAACAAAGTAAATATGCTTGCATACGTTCCCGGCCTCCAGTAAAATCTCTCCCCGCTTTGTTTTTTTAGACTTAAGTCTGCTGCTGAATGCTGCGATTTCCTCATCACTCACATCAATATGTTTTCTTAGGTATTCTTCCAGCAGCCGGTACATTTCTCTTTATTTTATGCCGAATATAACCTAAATCACTGTAATAAATGCCGTTCTAATCACTCTAAAATGACAAATAAAGATTCCCCGAAAACAATTTTTATTTTTTTTAAAATGTTTTTCAGGGTCGTTCGTCTCTACCTTTAAAGGAGAAATAAATTGATCATTGCCGTAATGCCCGAAGAAAAAAACAACCATATCATACAGACAATCAAAGCGTATGGTAAGGGCTTGCTGGGCTTTATCCGCCGGAGGGTAAAAACCGACGCTGATGCCGAGGACATTCTGCAGGATGTTTGGTACCAGCTCAGCTCGGTAGTTAACGCTCAACCGATAGAGCAGACCGGCGCCTGGCTTTACAAGGTGGCGACCAATAAGATCATCGACAAAAACCGCAAAAAGACTGAAGAACTTTACGACATCAACCTATCCGGAGATGAGGATGATGAAGAAGGTATAGATTTCAGAGCTATCCTGTTAACTGAAGGAACTACCCCGGAAACGGAATATATCCGCAACCTGTTTTGGGAGCAACTATTCCTGGCACTGGATGAATTGCCCGAAGAACAACGGCAGGTTTTTATATGGCAGGAACTCGACGATATTCCTTTTAGCGAAATAGCTGAGCGTACCGGCGAAAAAATACAAACGCTGGTATCGCGCAAACGTTACGCAGTACTTCATCTACGCAAACGGCTTAAACAGTTGTATGAAGAAATTATAGAAGATTAAAATTAAAGACATGGAAAATAAAAACTTTGAAGACACAGCTTACAGATATAGGCTTCACTTCAGAAAGAAACTAATTTTTGTACCATTCCTGATAGTTGGCGTTTTAGCCCTTGTTAGCTACATCGTTATGCTGTTGTGGAATAACCTGCTACCAGATATATTCCATATTACGACTATTACCTACTGGCAAGCGGCTGGAATACTGATACTATCTAAAATATTGTTTGGATTTGGAGGTCCTAAGGGTCGTGGTGGTGCACCATGGATGCGCCATAAGATGGAACGCTTTAAAAATATGAGTCCTGAGGAGCAAGAGCGTTTCAGGGAACAGATGCGCGCCCGTTGTGGCAAATGGGGCCGTCATCGTGGCGGATTTGATTGGGATGAACCCATAACAACAAAAGAAGAGCCTAAAGCGACAGAATAAATGTCATGGGCTTTGTCCAATTTCAGCGATCCCGATAGTTATTGATTCAAAACATTATAAATACGATTATGGAAGTATTAGTTTTTAAAACCAATGTGACCAGCAAAAGGAAAGTAAATAAAGTAAGGACTTTGTTAATGTCTTTCCCAACCATCAGGCAATGGAATTTTGACCTGGAAGATTGCGATAAAGTTTTAAGGATCGAAGCGATCGGGCTAAAACCGGCAATGGTAGAATCGTTGCTGCATACAGCAGGCTTTAGCTGCCGGGAGCTGGACTATTAACGCCGTGCATTCTGCATAGTGATCATGGTCACCAGGAAACAAACCAATACAACCATTATAATTAATACCCACATAATTAATTATTTATAAAGGTTAAATAAAGTAAAAATAGATTCTATAATCCTGGGTGTTGGAATAAGAAGAAGAAGACTTACGAAGTTTCAGAAACTTCGTAAGTCTTTTTTATTTAGTTAAATGTGTTCTTTAACTGGATGTATTTATCAAGGTCCTTGGAGTTGAACCCTTTGGCTTTCATTTGTCCTACATATTCAGGGGTCACTCCTGTTGCTTTCAGCGAAGTAGCTTCATTCAGAGAGATGTTATTAAAACCGAGATCCTTAAAGCCTTTGATAAATTTGGCGGTCACGCCAAGAGATTTCAACGAGGTCAGTTCATTCGGAGATATATCCTTATAGCCTATTGTTTGGAAGCTCTTCACATATTCAGATGTAATACCCAATGATTTAAAGGAATTCAGATCATTAACGGGGATATCTTTAAACCCGAGCGACTTAAATCCATTTACATATTGCGCATCAATTCCTAATGATTTTAATGACATCAATTCATTAGCCGGAATATCGCTATAACCGATATCCTTAAAACCTTTTACATATTCCGGTGTGATACCGAGCGATTTAAACGACACCAGGTCATTAGGTGATAAATCCTTATAACCGATCTGGGTAAATTCTTTTACATATTCCGGAGTAACATTTAGCGATTTCATGCTGGTTACTTCGTTGAAAGGAATATTATCATAGCCTGCAGACCTTAAACCCTGCAAGTAAGATGAGTCTACATTTAAAGCTTTGTAGGATGAAACATCATCCGGCGAAGGAAGACCAGTTTCTCCAGGCTTGGCACCTTTACGCAAACCGCGGATATATGCGCCGGTAATACCCTGCGCCTTAAAACTGATTAACTGGTTATAACTGATGTGCGGATACCCGGCGCTGTGTATCTCCTGGATGTATTTACCATCAACGCCTAAGGCCTTTGCTGAAACCAGGTCGTTTGAAGAAATATCAGGGTAACCATTTTCTTTCCAATATTTAATGAATGGTTCATCAACCTTTAAGGCAGCCATCGATATCATCTCATTTTTAGAGATATTACCAAAGCCATTTCTTTTCAGCATAGCGACATAATCCTTGGTGATATTCAGCATAAAAAAGGCAAACTCATCCTGGTTATCCATGTCCGTTACGCCCTGGTTACCTACATAAGCTTCAAATTCTTTATTGGCTTCGAATTTGTAATGACCGTAACCCTGGTTGCCATCAAATTTGCCATTGAATTTCATTACACCGGCATCACGCGTGATAGTAAAATCACCTTTCTGATCTCTCGGAACAGCTGATAATTCGCTCAGCTTAAAATTATCCGAGCTGCTGTTCCAATCTTTATCATCTTCATCGCTTCGGAACTCAATGCGAACGCGCTCCCCTTTTATCGTTGCAAACCATGAGCCTGCGGTCCTGTCGGTATTGCCCCAGTTTATATGCGATTGAGATTTTGTTTTAGTGACTGTTTTAGTGTGAGTCTTGCTGGTCTGGCTGAAAGCAGTTTCGTTCAGCGCACAGGCCAATCCTGCCATAAGCGGGATCAGGATAAAATATTTCCACATCGTATGGATGTTTGATTTTTTGGCGTTCATCATGACTATACGTTTCTTTAATAATGATTGATTATAATTGGTAGTAACGCTCAGCGCTAAGTGCGGCGCCGATACTTTTAGTAAACTCATTTGATAGCTGGATTTTTCCACCTCGTTTTGATCAAGAACAGCCTCGTCGGTCAAAAACTCCAGGTTATTTTCCAGTTCGCCACGGTATAGCCATGCAAACGGATTGAACCATTGAAAGACTAGCACAAGCTCGGACAACATGATATCAAAACTGTGCCTCTGCTGTATGTGGACCTTCTCGTGAATCAATATTTGGTTATAGGTATCCCAGTCATATTTTTCAGGATTAATAAAGATGTTATTGCCAAATGAGCAAGGTGCCTTATCGCCTGTCACTTCTACAATGCGGAATTTGCCATCTTTTATAACCGGATGAGAATAAGCCCGGATCAGTAATACAACAACCTGAAGTAACAAATTCAGCCCAAATGCAGCAACGCCTGCCCAGTACAGATAGAACAGCCATTTTATGACGATTGGCAAAATAGGGCTTTCCTGTATAACAGGCTTTTCTTGCGCCAAAACAACCGGTTTAATCTTTACAGGCTGCACTTTTTCTACAGCTTGCTTTTGAATAATTTGCTCTAAAGGTATAGAAGTCTGAGGCTGTTGATTTGGCTTTACATCTTTTTGTTGGATTACAATAGCCTCAGTTGGGGCAATCCGAAATGTCCATGCCTGGGGAATGGAGATCAATGGCAATACAAAGGACAAGCCTAAGCAGATCAACAATACCACACGGTTAAGGCGGTAAAATGTCTCTCTTTGCAGAAATATCTTATAAAACAACAGACAAACCGATATGAGCAATGCTACATGCAGGATATAGGGTATCATTTTTTTGCTGATTTAATGATTTCTAATATTTCGTTTAATTCTGATTCGGATAACTTTTGTTCTTTAGCGAAATAAGCCAACATGCTTGGATAAGAATTATCGAAGTACTGGCTCACAATATCCTTCATGGCATGACCCTGGTAATCATTCCGGGAAATGACCGGGTAATAACGATATATATTGCCTATAGTCTCATGAGCAAGAAAACCTTTATCTTCCAGTATCTTCACCATCGTTGCTACCGAGTTATAGTGTGGCTTGGGATCAGGCAATTCCGGTATCACCTCCTTTATAAATGCCTTCTCCAATGTCCAGAACACCTGCATTATTTGTTCTTCTCTTTTCGCCAATTTTTGCATGTTGTTATAAAATTTAAATCTAAACTAATACTAATACATTAGTATTACAACTAATTGATTAGTATTTTTAGTAATTTGTTGATAATCAATTAATAAATTTTATTACAAATAGAAAGGCAAGGAAAATTGATATTAGAAAGGCGATATAATATTTATAAGACTGTTTGCCCATGAAAAACGTTACCGGACGTAACTATTTTTTTCTTTTTACGTCTTAGTTATTAATTTAGAGTTTAGAGAAACTTAACATTTCATTTATATTGTTATTTTTGTTCCCCGATTTAAAGAACTAGAGAAAGTGGCGAGACCGATTGCATTGGCGTTAAGAAAAAACTGGAAAATGACATGGAGTTCGCAATTACAGCGAGCACAATTGATCATTGGGTCTATACTGATGATCATTATTTCCTTAATGCTGCCATCATTTTTTAACCTGATACAAAAAAGAAATGGCTCGTTGCTGAATGATTGGGTGCTTGCTGCTATCCCCCCTCATGATGTTTCATGGGAGATATTCACCGTAATCTGGGGAATCGGATTTTATGCTTTATGGCGAGGTATCGAAAAGCCCACCATCTACATCACTTATCTCTGGACATTTATTTTCATCACCATATTGCGTGTACTGGCCATCAGCCTATTTCCACTTGAACCACCAACCGGACTTATCGTTTTAACCGATCCGCTTACGGCTATTTTCTACGGTAGAAGTACGATCACAAAGGACTTATTTTTCTCCGGCCACACTTCTATCCTGTTCCTTGCATTTTTATGTTTGGAGAGAAAATGGGATAAAATACTGGCCCTTACAGGCACTATAATTGTAGTTTGCTTATTACTAGTTCAGCACGTGCATTATACTGTGGATGTGGTTGCCGCGCCTATCATTATCTATCCCGTTTTCCGCGGTGTTAAGTATATGCTTAGCTAAAGGCAACCCTTTAATTTTTATTTCCGTCCATAAAATAAAAAACTCCCCACCGGGTGGCGGGGAGCGTGTCCTGATTTTTACATCAGAACTAACCTAAACCTTATCACGAACATATAACGAAGCTATTTGTTCGATAGTTTTAGGTGATCTCGTTTTGACTTTAAGATGATAATACACGATATTAAAGCATGGAAGTACAGGAAATTGAACGCTTAATCAGGATAAGCAAGGAGCGCCCGCTGATGCCTGAAACCTACATTCCCTGGCAACTCGAGCCTGATGCTGATGACATATTCCTGCCAGAAATACTGACTTCCTTACAAGGGCTGGATATCTATGATACTTTAACGGCCGAGCAAAAATTAGAGCTTGGCCGCCACGAGCTAGTGCAAGTAATTGCTTCTTATGCCTGGGGCGAATGTTTGTTTTGCCTATTTATGACACGACATATCCTAACGCTGCCTTTGGATAACGTGGAACACCGTTTCCTGCTAAGAGAATTGATAGAAGAATTCCGTCACCAGGAAATGTTTGGACAGGCAATTGCCAAATTGGGTGGTAGTCCCATTAAGCAAACCGGCATACATAAGTTCCTGGGTGAATTCAGCAATAAATATCTGCCTGCCGATTATTTATTCATGGGAAGTGTATCAGTTGAACTGGTAACGGATATTTACGGCAATCATGCGCGAAGATCACCCAATATTTACCCGGTGCTTAAGAAAATGTTTGATTTGCATAATATTGAAGAAGCGCGTCATATACTGTTCACTAAAAGCCTGCTGAAAACCTATGCAGCAAAAGCCGGATACATTAAGCGCACATTATATAGTTATGTCATATTAGGAAACATTTTATTTGTGCGGACTATGTATGTGAAACGCGAAATTTATGAACGCATCGGTCTGGAAAACCCGGATATGGTTTTCAAAATCGCGTCCAAAAACTTCAAACAAAAGTTTGCTGAGAAATGCCTTAGAGATATTATTGAATTTGTTAACGAATGGAAAGGATTCAACCGCGCTACCCGCTGGGCGTGGCGATGGCTTTTAGGAGCGAAGGTCTGAAAATATCGAACACTGAATTTTGAATATCGAATTATGAAATCTTGCACTTCGACGTTCGATATTCAAAATTCATGATTCGATATTATATTTCTAACTAAAAGGCACACCCGGACGATGGATTTAGCCCTTCTTTATCAGCAGTTAATGTAGCAACCCCATTTTTATAGGTAATGATCCAGATGCTGTCAAAGTCAGAGTCTGGCCAGTCCCTGATATTTCCCTGAACGCCCAATGCTTTGGCAAGGTGTGATATAGCATTGTGCTCCCAGCATAATATCACGGTCCCTTTTTGTTGGAATACGTCTTTGGCGATATGCTTATAATCTTCTGTGTCGTAATTGCTATTGATATCCAGGTTATACTTTACCGCGTAGGGTGTAATAGTTTGGAACATTCGCGCAGATTTGGTTTTATCCCCGGCATTCACTGTCGGAATGTAGATCTCGCTTGCCTCACCATATTTGGCAAACAAAACCTTTGGGAGCGCCATTGCCCGGTTGAGTCCCTGGCAGTTCAGGTTATCGCCATTATCAGGCTTTTCACCATGCCTGATAATGACAACCCTTAATGATTTTTTCTGACATGAGCCTATAGTGAATGATCCGCAAAGGATCAATAGTAAGAAAACAAGGCGCATGCAGTTTTTCATAATTCAATTTTGTACTTCGACAGCTTCTTGAACTTTACCCGGTCTGCCATTTTTAAACGCAGCACGTGGTTTCAATCCCAACAATTCAAACATCGCCATATCGGTATCAAATGACGGGTTTGGGGTGGTTAACAGCTTTTCACCGGCGAATATTGAATTGGCTCCTGCCATGAAGCATAAAGCCTGCTCAACCAAACTCATCTCCGTACGACCAGCTGACAAACGCACAACCGTTTTAGGCATAATGATACGTGTAGTAGCGATCATACGCACCATATCCCAAACAGGTACTCGCGGCTGATCGGCCAGGGGGGTGCCTTGTACAGGAACCAAAGCATTAACTGGCACAGATTCAGGATGTCTTGGCAGATTAGATAATGTTTTCAGCATCGAAATACGATCCTCAACTGTTTCACCTAAGCCGATGATACCACCACTGCAAACCGTGATCTTCGCTTTACGCACATGCTCCAGGGTTTTTAAACGGTCGTCATAAGTACGGGTAGTAATTATACGTTTATAATCATCTTCTGAAGTGTCGAGGTTATGATTATAGGCATATAAACCAGCATCAGCTAAACGCTGTGCCTGGCTTTCGGTCAACATACCCAATGTACAGCATACTTCCATATCCAAATCATTCACCGCTTTCACCATGTCGATCACTTTATCAAAATCGCGGTTATCGCGCACTTCGCGCCATGCAGCGCCCATGCACAATCTTGACGCACCACCTGCTTTTGCTTTTTCGGCAGCAGCAATTACTTCTTCAGTCGGCATCATGGCATGAACATTCACACCAGTATTATAACGAGCAGCTTGCGGACAATAAGCGCAATCCTCAGGACAGCCTCCTGTTTTAATTGATATCAGTGAACTGATCTGTACTTCTGAATAGTCCTTATTTTCACGGTGTATAGTTGCTCCCTCATAAATCAGGTCGAGCAATGGTTTATGGTATATTTCAGCAATTTCTTCTTTCGTCCAGTTGTTTCTAATCTCTGTCATTCGTTTCAGTTTAATTATTCAAATTTATAGAAAAGCTTCGTTGCTTTAATGATGATGCAACAAAAGCTTGGTAGCAAGATAAAGCGGCAGTAAAAATCCTGCACAGTCTGTAAATGTTGTTATGATGATGGATGACGCCACAGCCGGGTCGATTCCTACCCTCTTTAGTACCAACGGAATAGATGATCCCGTCAATCCGGCTATCACAAGGTTGCCTGTCATCGCCAAAAACAATACTAAACCGAGCATTAGGTTGGCATCATACATTAGTGCTATGGCAAAGACGATCAGGCCGTTGGCTGCCCCGTTAATCAATCCAACCAAAAATTCTTTTATAACGGTGTTATAAGCCTGACGGTCGGTCAGATCACTTAAGGATATACGTCTTACAGTTACCGCCAAAGCCTGCGTGGCTGAATTTCCACCCATACCTGCAATGATGGTCATATAAGCGGCAATCTGCGGAAGCAATGCGACCGTAGAATCAAAATGCCGGATAATAGACGCCGCCAGGTATGCAGTCGCCAGGTTGATCACCAGCCAGGGCAAACGGCTTTTTACAGCGTCTTTCCAGTTACCGCTCAGTTCTTCGTCTTCAGACACACCAGATATCTTCAGGATGTCCTCGGTACTCTCCTGCTCCATTACGTCCATGATGTCATCGACTGTAATTCGACCGAGCAGTTTCATATGGTCGTCGACAACGGGTATGGTGGTCAGGTTGTATTGAGAAATCAGGCCGGCTACATCTTCCTGGTCAAGCTCGGCTTTTACATAAACAAAATCACGGTTCACCAGTTCTGCAACACGGGCGTAAGCGGGAGCTTTCAGTATCGATTTAACGGAAAGTATCCCCTTCAGCATATTATCGTTATCCACCACGTAAATAGTGTAAAATTCCTCCATCTCCTCCGATTGACGGATAATATCCTCCAAAGCATCCTTTTTGTTCTGGTTGATATTTACTTTGATGACCTCGGAGTTCATGATACCACCGGCGGTATCTTCGGGATAGCTTAACAGCGCACGGATATTGCTGGCATCTTCTTCATCGATATCCTCTAATATTTCCTGCTGGTCCTCTTCATCCAACTGGGAAATAATGTCGGTCGCATCGTCATAATCCAGTTCTTCAATGATCTCAGAACGCTTCTCCGGGTCAAGGCTGATCAACAACTCGCCGGGTTCCTGCTCCTCATGCATTTCTGCAATTACTTCGGACGCTTCGTCGGAGGGTAGAATATTGATGATTCTTTCACGTGATTCAACAGGAAGTCTTTCGAATAATATGGCGATCTCAGAAGCGTGGTACTCCTGCAGAACTTTCTCTAATTCAGCATCATCGCCCTCAAGCGCGGTTTTAATACGCTCAAGGTCTTCCTTGTTGATCTCGAATGATTGCATGCCCGACTAAAATAAGGCAAATAAGCCGTAATCGGAAAGATAAAATCGACACGATAAAGCGGGTGATTTTAAAAAATTAATCAGATGCTGTAATCGTATTTTATTTTTACTGAGCTAAGTTTTTGAAGCTTTGATATTACCTGTTCGACCTGCATTTTTCGGACAGAAACTTTGATCGAGCAACTGTTATCAAAAGCTTGTTCCAATAACTGCAGGTTATCATCTTTAACTATCCGCATCACTTCATTCATCTGCAAATAATCGAAGACGATGGTGTAAACATCATTGACTGTTTTTTCGATGATCTTAGCCTCAGCAAGGGCCTGCTCAGTTGCAGATTTATAAGCGTTTATCAGACCAGGGACACCCAATAAAGTACCGCCAAAATAACGAACTACTACCACTGCTACATTGGTGATGTTTTTTGATAATAAAGTATTCAGTATTGGTCTGCCGGCAGTTCCTGAAGGTTCACCGTCATCATTTAGTTTGAAAACGGAGCGATCAGTACTCCAGCGCATGCCCCAGCAATAATGATTAGCTTTGGGATGTTCTTTCTTCAGATCCGCTATGATGCCTTTGATGTCCTGATCGGAGATAGCCGGATAGGCATAACCCAGGAATTTACTGCCGCGATCACGGAATATGCCTTCGCTTTTGGCTTCAATGGTGAAATAAGTATCCTCAAAAAGCATCCGGCAAATATCGCTTAGAAATTGAAGATTTCAGGGAAATAAATGATCACGATAGCTACAATCGCCAAAATAATGCCCCCGACGTTCAACCTGCTCAACTTCTCTCTGAATATGAACAAACCGACTAACGATCCCGCCACAATAACGCCGATATCCATCATGGAGAATACTGTTGAAGGATGATCGGCCAATGCCTGGTGAGCCTTAATATTGAAAAGGATATTCCCAAAGTTGGCTGCACCTAATACCCAACCGATAATAATATGCGGCCACGAAAAGCGCATCTTTTTTGTAAAAACCATATAAAGCAGCCCTAAAAAGGCAACCAAAAAGGCTAAAGTAAAAACGATAAAAAGTGAAGTAGTAAACGGAACGGCAGTGAATTTGGCAATCTGCTTTAAAAGCACGTCAATTACGCCCATTCCAATGAAGATGATTACCAAATAAATCCACGAGTTGGAAGATCTTCGCCTTACTGCTCGTTTTTGCTTCCATGGAATAAGGCAAAGCATGGCTATAATACCTATTGATATTCCAGTGATCTTGATCCCGTTTAAAACCTCTCCAAATATCACATACGATGACAGAACCGGTATAAATAAGGAAAGCCGTTGAGCCACATCGGTACGTACAATTCCAGTCAAAGTAATTGATGAGGCTATAATGATAAATAATAAAGGAAGAAGTACTCCGAGGCTTGCATAAGTTATGATCGGTGCCCCTTGTAAGCCAGAAAAATGCGGTCTGAAGAATAACCAGGTAAGAAATATAGCCGCCGAGTAATTCCAGGTGATAGCCTGATAAACATCAATCTGGTATCGTTTGGCGAGTTTTAACAACACCGATACAGTAACGCTACAACCAATGCTTAAAAAAATATAAAACATTAATTAACAGGCTTGTGATAAAAGAATTTTAAACGATCGGTTCCCACAATTTGTTCCCTGCTCGAAATACCATTGATATAAGGCGCTTTTATACCTTGTCCCAATACGGCCTCACCTGTAAATACCCGTGCCTCATCCCAAAGCCCTTCGTTAATAAAACTATTCAAGGTATGCGCACCTCCTTCAATAATCACTGATTGAATATCCTGCATATACAACTGGAACAAAATATACTGCGGAACAAAGCGGTCAAAATCCTCCAGGGCAATATACTTAACATTTCCGTCAATATCAGTTTTCACCTCGTTAAAAATCAGTGTTTCAATATTTTGATTGTATATGTTTAGAGTTTTACTTAGCTCCAATTTTCGATCGATCACTATCCTCTTAGGCGATTTTCCTGCCCAAAGCCGGGTATTCAGTTGCGGATTATCAATAGCGGCGGTATGTTTTCCAATCAATACGGCATCCTCTTCGCTGCGCCATCGGTGAACCAACCTGCGTGATTCTTCCCCTGTTATCCAAAACTGGCTTTTATCATTTGGGGCAAAATAGCCGTCGTTTGTTTGTGCCCATTTCAGGATCACGTAAGGCCTTTGCTTTTGCACCCGTGTAAAAAAACGCCGATTGAGCCACTGGCATTCAGCCTCTAAGACGCCAACTATAACCTCGATACCTGCTTCCTGCAGTTTTTCAATCCCCTTGCCATCTACCTGCGCAAAAGGGTCACGACAACCTACTACAACCTTCGGAATACCATGTTTAATGATCAGATCGGCACAAGGAGGCGTTTTGCCGTAATGAGCACAGGGCTCTAAGGAAACATAAATGGTTGATTGCTTTAACAATTCTTCGGTATCTTCAAAGTCACCAAGCGCCTGGTTTACAGCATTTACTTCGGCGTGCGCCTGACCATATTGTTGATGATAGCCTTCGCCAATGATGTTATCTTCATGAACAATTACCGCTCCTACCATCGGATTAGGGCTTACGTTACCTGCACCTAATTCAGCGAGTTCGATACAACGCTGCATATATTTTTCATGAGATGGCATGCCGCAAATATAGGTTTGTATGAACCGAATTTTAATAATGTTAAAATTTATAGAATAAGTTGTTAAACCAAGGTTATTTACCCGCTAAAATGAGATGAATTGACCAGATAACTTTTCGTTTCTTTGCTCCATGAAAACGGTTAAGCAGGTTTCGGCAGATTTTTCAGAACAACTATCAACTATTTATGATGCAAATGAAGTCAATTCATTGTGTATGATGGTGTTAGAAAATGTTGTTAATATCTCGTCTGCCAAAATCAAAGCTTTTCCCGAAACAAAGATATCAACACCTGATAGCGAGAGAATTACAAACATATTAACAAGCCTGGCAACAGGTGAACCTATTCAATATATATTGGGTCATACTGAATTCTATGGACTCACTCTCAAAGTAAATCCGTCGGTATTAATACCGAGGCCCGAAACGGAGGAATTGGTTGAATGGATAATTTCGTCAGTAAGAAGTTCCGAGTTGGCAGTTGGCAAATTCCTGGACATAGGTACCGGAAGTGGTTGCATTCCTATCAGTTTAAAGAAAAACCTAGCTGATGCTCAAGTTTCAGCAATAGATATTTCACCTGAAGCTTTGCAAACGGCAAAAGAAAATGCTGAAGTGAATAAGGTTAATATCGATTTTATAGAGAATGATATTCTTAACCCAACCAACAATTCACTACTTACCAATCACTACTCAATAATTGTAAGTAATCCTCCCTACGTTACCCTTGAGGATAAAATATTGATGCACATTAATGTAACTGACTTTGAACCGCATACTGCATTATTTGTACCTGAAGATGATCCGCTTATTTTCTATAAAGCCATTGCTGATTTTGCCTCAACTCACCTAGATAAAGGCGGATTGCTATTCTTTGAGATCAACGAAAGCTTTGGCAAACAAATAGTTGAATTACTAAACATTAAATTGTTTAATAACATTGAGTTAAGAAAAGATATAAGTGGAAAAGATAGGATGATTAAGGCTATAAAATAAATACATATTGCAAACTGCCTACTGAAAACTGCCAACTTAATTACGCGGGTGATAAGAGATAATCGTTTCCTTCAAGTATTCCCTATCCAGATGCGTATAAATTTCCGTGGTAGTAATACTTTCATGCCCCAGCATTTCCTGCACGGCACGAAGGTCAGCGCCACCTTCAACCAGGTGCGTAGCAAAGGAATGACGTAAAGTATGCGGACTAATTGATTTCTTAATTCCCGTCGCTTCTGCCAGTTGCTTGATCAGCATAAAAATGTATACCCGGCTTAGCCTTGAACCCCGGCGATTGAGGAATACCATGTCCTCCTCTCCTTTTTTTATAGAGATGTGTACCCTGTCATGCTCTATCCAGAGTTTGAGGGCTTTTATGGCTTCGCTACCGATTGGGACCAATCGCTCCTTGTTGCCTTTGCCAATTACTTTTACAAATTCTATCTCGAGATAAAGATTAGATAATTTTAGCTCGGTTAGTTCAGAAACACGCAAACCGCAGCTATAAAGCACTTCAATAATGGCTTTATTACGTGTACCATCCGGCTTTGAAAGGTCAATGGCGTCAATAAGCTTGTTGATATCCTGATAGCTTAAAGTGTCAGGCAGCTTACGCATTTTCTTGGGTGCTTCCAGCAATTCAGCAGGATTATTCCTGATTATATCTTCAGCCAGCAAGTATTTATAAAAGGATTTGATACCGGATAATATCCTCGCCTGCGATGATGGGATCATCCCGAGTTCATTTACCCAATTGATGAATTGCCGCAGATCACTCAGAGTAAAAGCATCAGGTTTAAGACCATTGGTTTGACTCTCAGCAAACTGCTGCAGCTTATCTATGTCCCTGCTGTATGCTTCTATTGAGTTACCCGAAAGCCCTTTTTCGAGTTTAAGATATGCCTGAAAGCCCTTTATCGCCGATCGCCAGTCCAATTGATTTTGCTTTTAATGTTTTATACTTAAGTTTGGGCTAATGAATATACAAATTATCAACGGCCCTAATTTAAACCTGCTTGGCGTTCGCGAAAAATCAATTTATGGCGACAGCAGCTTTGAAGATTACCTTGTCACCCTGCGCAAACGCTATGCAAACATCACCATAAATTATTACCAAAGTAATGTGGAAGGTGAAATAATTAATAAGCTGCACGAAGTGGGTTTTAGCTGTGATGGTATTGTGATCAATGCGGGCGCTTATACGCATACCTCGGTAGCAATTAGCGACGCGATTGCAGGCATTAAAACCCCTGTGATAGAGGTGCATATCAGCAATGTATATAAACGCGAGGAATTTCGTCATAAATCCTTGCTTGCTGCCAATTGTCGTGGTGTGATCGCCGGTTTTGGGATGGATTCTTACCGCCTTGCTGTTGAAAATTTTGTAAACGGATAATTATTTTGAGCGTATAAAACTGATAATAAGCCTCTGCATCCACCGTTTTTACATTATCCTATGCGAAAAATAGCCAAAGCACTTCTTGTAATCGTAGTCATTATAACTACGTTGGGTAATCATAACAGTTTTGCCCAGGAGAAAAAGAAAAAGCCGAAAAACCTAAGAGATACCGAACGAAAACTAAAACATTCGCGCGATTCGGTTTTGCAAAGCCTTAATAAAGCCGATACTTCGGTTCATAGCCTCTTACAGCATATTGAGCAGTATATTTCCACTTTTAACCAGATCAATAATGACCAGGCTGATGGATTGGATACCATTACTGTAAGTCAGCAAATGCCCCGCATAGCCAGGCGACTAACCAGGATACAACAGCTTGCCAATAATAAAAAGTCGAGCACATTGCGGTACTTGTTTGTGCTGCGTGATAATTTGGATCATATCCAGGGGAACCTGGAAGATTGGCAATCAAGCCTCGATGACGTAAGCTCCAAACTTGTTCAAAACCAGCATGATATTATAAAATGCTCGAAGGATACCCTACTTAGAGCAGTACCTGAGGACCCAGCATTACGAAGTGCTTTCTACGAAAAGTTAAGTAAACTCAGGGACCTTTGGCGCAGAACAGATTCGGCTAATAGGGCTAATTTATTGGCTGTAAATCTATTGCAAAACCAGGTATCGGTTGCCTACACTACTGTATTAGATCAGAGCGACCAGATCGATGCTAAAATAAAACGGTTTGCCGACAGAGCTATGGATGGCGAATTCGGCCTGATATGGGAAAAGAGTCCGCAATACAATGATCTGGGTTCAGCGCTAAAAGCAACAATCGATCTTAACAATACACAGCTTTACTATTTTATAAAAAACGGTACCGCTACGCACCTTATCAGTTTACTTTTCCTGATAATAATTACCGTTTGGGTATTTTACAACAGGCAACGGGCTTTAAAGAATAGTGAACAACTTGAGGCTATTCCCGATCAAACCAATTACATTTTTTCAAATCCGCTGGCGGCCTCATTGCTTGTAGTTACTGCCCTTATACCTTATTTCTACAGTCACCCGCCAGTAGCATATGATGAGATCTTCTTTTTGATCTCCCTTGTTTTCGTTCTGATTCTTGTTAAAAAGAGCTTTTCCCAGGCAGCGTTTAGTTTCCTTGTTCAGTTATTTGTTTTGACGATTGTCTACGCGCTAAGTAATGTGTTAATACAAATTACCGTTACTGATAAATTTATAACGCTGTTATTAAGTATTGTTGCAATCATTATAGCATGGATATTTTTTAAGAAAGCAAAAAGAGAACCAGAGGGCCAACTTCCGTATACGCGCACCGTTGTTATTGTATTTATTGCACTGCAATTTTTGTCAGTCATATTAAACTTGACAGGCAGGTTCAGCCTGGCTAAAATATTAGGAATAACTGCCGTATTTAATCTATGGATGCTGGTAAGTCTTTATTTTATAATCCAAATACTGATACAGGGAATATTCCTGCAATTTCACTCCAAAAAAGCTGAGAACACTTTTATTGCCTGGATAGATTATACCGTGCTTCAAAAGAAATTCAGAAGTACATTGAGTGCTTTTGCTGCGTTCTTATGGGTCTTCTTCCTGCTACAAAACCTGAACATTGATGATTGGGTAAGAGATTATTTAGGTGATGTCCTAAATCAATCGCGTTCGATTGGCGGATCTTCGTTTACTTTTGGCGGCTTTGTGATCTTCATCATTGTTATATGGATATCGACATTACTATCAAAAATAATAAGCTATTTCTATGATCTGTCAGCACAACACGCTACGGATCTGAGCGCGTTAAAAAAGAAGAACCGCGCCTCTACCCTTTTGATCCGGATTGGCGTTTTTACAGTGGGCTTTTTATTAGCTGTAGCTGCTTCTGGTTTCCCAATAGATAAACTGACCATAATATTCAGCGCTTTTGGCGTAGGTATCGGTTTTGGTTTGCAGAACATCGTTAATAACCTGGTGTCAGGCATGATACTAGCATTTGAAAAACCGGTTCAGATCGGTGATGTTATAGAAGTTGGTAGTCATGCAGGGACTATTAAAGAGATCGGCATTCGATCAAGCAAATTGGCTACAGGCGATGGATCTGAGGTGATCATTCCTAATGGCGACATGATATCGCAACAGGTTGTAAACTGGACGCTGAGTAATACTAATCGCCGCGTGGAAATGGCAATTGCTGTTGCCTATGGTTCAGATATTGAGAAAGTGAAGAAGTTGCTTACCAATCTTCTAACCAGTCGCGACGATATTATGGATACTCCCGGGGCAACCGTGTTCGTAAATAGCGTGACAGATAAATTTGTGGAATTCCGGGTATCGTTTTGGGCTGCGGATATAGCCAATGCATCTGCGTTAAGAAGTAATGTTCTAGCATCCATATACGAAATGCTGGCCAAAGAAGGCATCAACCTCCCGGTAACTCCGCAAACTTGATGATCAATAAAAATCTTTAGGATCAAGCGCCGAGAAGGAATGTCTCTTTTTCATAAAGAAACTCCATACAATGCTGTGTTTGTACATCCCTTTTAGATCAGGCAGGTTGCTTCGTTTTGTCTTGGGACCGCCTCCTTTAAATAACTGCACCACAAAATTTTGATGAGCGCGACTTACCGCCCAGGCATCCTTGCGTTTGCCTTCATTCAGAAAGCGGGCAATGGCTAACAAATCCATCCAGAAACGGATGCCGATGATGAACAATCCGCGCCAAAAGGAAAGGTTATTTCTCAGGAGCAATAGATTATTCCGGAAGTTCAGGAAGGTTTTAAACGGGTTCTCCGTATTCAATGTACCGCCACCAACATGGTAAACTTCCGATTGCGCACAGTACATCACTTTATAACCCATATTTTTCAATCGCCAGCAAAGGTCTATCTCTTCCATGTGCGCGAAAAAGCGTTCGTCAAATCCTTTAGCCGCTACCCAATATTGCTTTTTGACAAACATAGCAGCGCCCGTTGCCCAGAAAACCTCCCCTGACTCCTGGTATTGGCCTTTATCTTCTTCCATCTCATAAAACATACGGCCGCGACAAAAAGGATAACCATACTTATCGATAAAACCTCCCGCAGCGCCCGCATGTTCAAAATGATCCTTTTGTGCAAAAGCCCTGATCTTTGGCGCTGCGGCGGCTATCAACGGATCGCTTTCCATCAGCTCAATTACAGGTTCTATCCACCCCGCAGGTACTTCCACATCTGAATTAAGCAGGATGAAGTAATCTGCATCTACTTTTTCAAGCACACGATTATAGCCGCCAGTAAAGCCGTAATTTTTGTCGTTTTGAATGATTTGAACAGTTGGAAAATTCTCTTTTAAAAAAGAGACAGAATCATCACTAGAACCATTATCACCTACAATAATATCCAGGTTTGTCCAGGTTGACGCCATGACAGAAGGCAAAAATTCGCGGAGATATTTTAACCCGTTCCAGTTTAATATTACGATGGCAACTTTAGGCGTACTTGTCATTCAAAATTATTCGTGTGAATGGTGAATGGTCAATGGTGAATAGTGAATTGTGATTGGCCATTAACTGCTGCAATTCTACAATTTTTAGTTGATAGTTTTATTCGATGTGACACAATACGATTAACCCTAAATTATTGACTATTCACCATTGATCATTCACCCTAATCAACAATAGCCCCTTCAATATCTTCTGGCTTAAACTTCCATCTGCGGTGCGACCACAGCCAATATTCAGGTTCTTCCCTGATCACTTTTTCCAGGTATTGTACATGCGCTTTGGTGATCTCATGCGGAGCCGCAGCTTTAGCATCTGCTGTTAACGGTACTGCGGTATAAGTATAATATCCGCGTTTTACTTTTCGCATATCGCAGAAATACACCTCACAATCGAAAGATTTTGCCATTTTTTCGACACCCAAAAAAACCGGGGTCGGTTGGTTTAAGAAATTGGTAAAATAGGTTGCCTCATGGCGCACCGGCGTTTGATCGCCTAAGAGAACGGTCATAAAAGGTTCGTTCTTCAACTCCACCATTTTGCGGAGTACCAGCTTCATGGCAACCGGTATGCCTTTGAACCGTGAACGGGTGCCTAAAAAGAATCGGTCAAAAACTTTGTTAGATAATGGTTTATAGATGATCAGGAACTTTTTATTGGTGATGGAGGTGATACCCAATGCCAATAACTCCCAGTTGCAATAATGTCCGGCCACTCCAATCACTTTACGATCGCTGCTCAATACTTTATATACTAAATCCGGATTGGTGGCTACGATTCGCTTACTTAGTTGTTTAGGCGAAATACTGATAGTTTTTACCGTTTCAACTACCAGGTCACAAAAGTGATGATAGAATTTATGCTCGATTATTTTGCGTTCTTGCGCGTTTTTTTCAGGGAAAGCATTTTGAAGATTCTGCTGTACAACCTTACGGCGATAGCCTGCTACATGATAAACCAGCAGATAAAGCAGGTCGGATATCAGGTACAAAAACCAGAACGGCGTTAGCGACAATAGGTACAAAAAGAAAATACCTATGTACGAAACCGCTTTTTTTATCATTATTTTGTCCGATTTTTGAACACAAACATAGAATATATGATTGAAAAAGGCGCTGTACTGCCCATGTTTTATCTACCGCCGGTCGAATATTTTGGCCAGCTGAATAGTTATAATCCCGATTTCGTTATTGAGAAGCACGAGCATTTTCCAAAGCAAACCTATCGCAACCGGGCCAATATCTATTCGCCTGATGGCATTCTTACGTTGGTAGTTCCGGTAATAAAAGGTTCAAAAGTGCATACGCCGGTAAAGGATGTTAAGATAAGTTATGATTTTAGATGGCAGCGCTTACACTGGATGAGTCTGCAGGGCTGTTACCGCCGGTCAGCTTATTTTGAATACTATGAGGATGAGTTTGCGTCTTTTTATGAAAAGAAAGAAACCTTTCTGTTTGACTATAACGATCAACTGTTACAACTTATCCTGAAACTTTTAAAGATAAAAGCCACCGTCAATTATACCGAGACCTATGAGCCTGAATATCCTACGTTAGCAGATCTAAGGCATACCATCAATTCGAAAAAAGAATCCCAATTTCAGCAGAAACCTTATTTCCAGGTTTTTGAAGAAAGGCATGGCTTTATGAAAAATCTCAGCATAGTCGACCTATTATTTAACCAGGGACCGCAATCCATAAATTATTTATAATGAACAGCCCTATCAAACGCATCCGTTATAAAGTTCGCAGGCAACCTGTCGATGTTGGCGCCAAACCCGGCTCTATTGTTATTCCCGAAGGCGCACTAAAGCCTGTCATTATGGTTTACAGCTATAATGAGAAAGAACTGGTGACCTCTGAAGGTAAAAACATGCAGGTGATCCTTTCGCAGTTCAAAAAATGTGACGCACACTCCCATTGGATTCAAATAAAAGGCTTGGGCGATTTAAAGCTGATGGAGGACATCGGCGAATATTTAGGTATTAATCCACTAGTCCTCGAAGACATTGTAAATACTCATCAACGGCCTAAGTTTGATGAATATGATGATTATGTGTTCTCTACCAGCCGCATCATCAACTTTAATAAAGATCACGAATTGGTCAATTGCCAGTTTTCAGCATTGATCAAAGAAAATATTCTTGTAAGTTTTGAAGAAACGCACGATGAATATTTTGAGGCGGTAAAGGCTCGTCTAAAGGCCGGTAAAGGTGCTATCCGTACTGCGGGGCCGGGCTATATGTGTTATGCATTGATTGATACCATACTGGATAATTATTTTGTGCTATTGGGCAAGGCCGGCGATATGCTTGATGAGATCGAGGATCACTTATATACCAGTCCAGATAAAAGCGTGATGTACAATTCGCAGGCCATGAAAAGGATATTGATCATTATGAGACGTGCAACCTGGCCAGAGAGAGATAAGATAAATGATATGATCCGTACCGAAAGCCCACTTATCTCACCAGAAGTAAAATTATACCTGCGCGACGCCTACGATCATTGCATCCAGATAATGGATCTGGTAGAAAGTTACAAGGAAATCACCTCCAGCATTATTGATCTATATCTTTCAATGGTAAGCAACCGCATGAACGAGATCATGAAGGTACTAACCATCATTTCGGTCATATTTATTCCATTAACATTCGTAGCCGGTATTTATGGCATGAACTTCGCCCGTATAGACCCTGCTAACAACAAAGTAATACCCGGCAATATGCCAGAACTATATTCACCACACGGCTACGAATATGCCTTGTTAGGAATGTTTATAATCGCGCTGATACAAGTGGTAGTTTTCTGGAAAAAGGGATGGTTTAGTAAGTTGTAATTTGGTTGTAGTGGTTGTAAATGTTAAAAAGGTTGTATTGGTTGAAGTAGTAGTCAAACCAATACAACTACTCCAACTAATACAACCAATACAACTTACTTTTGAAACTCCGGCTTCAACTCGGCATGCATCGCCTTCCTGAATTTCATAACTTTTGGCTCGGATACATTACTTATGTAAGGATTATCTCCGTGTGAACGATAATATCCCTGGTGATACTTTTCGGCCGGATAAAATGCTTTGAACAGCACAACCTGGGTCACTATCGGCGCACTGTAATGTTTGGTTGTATTTACTTCCTTTATAGTGTTCAACAAAGTTTCACGTTCTTCAGGAGTACGATAAAACGCTATTGAGCGGTAGTCAGTTCCTTCGTCAGGGCCCTGACGATTGAGTTCTGTAGGATCGTGGGCAAAAAAGAAAGATTTAGCTAACGTCGCATAACTAATCACTTTAGGATCGTAATAGATCTGTACGACTTCGGCGTGACCTGTGGCTTGTGAACTTACTTCTTCATAGGTCGGATTTACTTTGGTGCCACCAGCATAGCCGGACACAACCTTATTTACACCTTTCAATTCAGAAATGGCTTCACTCATGCTCCAGAAACAACCGCCGCCAAATGTGGCAACACTTTCGCCTGTTTTCGGTTGGGGGACAGCAGCAAAATCATTTCTATTCTGACCACTGGCGCATCCGCAGAACAAAAGGACGGATGCGAGATATAATGCAATCTTTTTCATTTATCGTAGAATTAATACTTGTTATTTAAATCAACATACGCAACCTTGAAATACGCGGTTGTTTATGTTTGTCGTAAATAAGTCATATCCCTTACACCTGTTTTTGATTAGCTGCTTTAACCAGGTAGAATATATTGCCAAGACCATTGATCTTTATCTCATAAACGCTCGATAGCAGCATCCCCATCTTCCCTGGTGGAAAACCTTTATTCTTCAACCATTCAAGATAATATACAGGCAAATCGCACAGCAACACACCTTTATGTTTTCCAAAAGGCATTTTAGTTTTTACTAGGTCGTTTAATATTTTCGGATCTGGGGCGATGTTTTCCACGATGTAAAATTAGCATTAGTGCGCAATGTTCAGTCAGTCTTAAAAATATAAAACACATGCATGAAGCAGGCGTTTTAATAATAAACTTGAACACTATGAAAGAACAATTTGAAGCAACTTTGACCGGTACAGATGGCTCCGTAGATGGACTTGTTAACCCGCTTAATCTGAAAAATTATTCGCAGGCTTATGAATTTAAATCGTTTGATGATACTTTGCATTTGGTGATTGCAACTGATAATAAAGGCAGGTGGCATAGAATTGACGGCACAGAGCCTTATCTTTCAGGTTGGGTTGATGAACTGGCTGAACAGGTGACGGTCACCAAATAAAACTTGCTACTAAAAAGCATAAAAAAACCACCGGATCTACACGGTGGTTTTCCAATTAACAGTTATATATTGGGTTTAAAATCTGCCTTCTCTGTGGCCGTTACCTCTTGACCAACCGCCTCTTTGATCAAAATGATGGTCATTTCCCCTGTTGTCAAAGCGTTGACTACGGTTCCAGTCGTTACGACGGTTATTATTGTTCCAGCCATGGTTATCAAACCTACGGTCGTTGTTGTAACGAACATCATTTACGTATGTACGATTGTAAGTACGGTCCCAGCGACCATTAAATGCTACCCCGTTATATCTTGTACGATAGTAGTCGGCATGCATGAACGGACGTGGGGCGCGAACTTCATATCTGCGTGCAGAACGCCAGTCATAATTACGGTAAGCACCGGGCAGGTAGGTTGCTGAAACCCAGGCACCGCCATTATTGTAATAGTAACATTCATTAGGCACGCTATAGTATGCGTCCACATCTGGTAGATAATAGTAATCCTCGTCGCCATCATAATTGGTTGGCTCGCAATAATCTGCGGGTTGGTCAACTACTACGGGAGCAGGTTGAGCGTAAACCACTGGTCGTGGTGATAAATTCAAACCTAAATGTATTCTTATCTGTGCATCAGCCTTATTATTAAATAATAAACCGCTTATTGCTATTGCTGATATGAGTGCTATCTTCTTCATATTATTAAGTATTAAATTTTATATAGTTAGGACGATAGCAAATTGAAAAGGTTTAATTAAGCAATGGAATCAAGATATGGCTATACTTAAATTGATATTATATTTTTAATATTATAATAAATTCAGAATATAATTTTCATCAAGATGAAATTAAGATGAAGATTTTGACAGGTAGAATTTAGCGCTTATGAAAATACTATAACCCCTGACTGTCATTGCATTGATACAAACACATTTTATTATTTATTGTATAAACTTTTAAATTTGGTACCAAATCGCAAACTATCATGAAAAGAAAAGTATGGGGAACCATCTTGCTGCCTGTATTAGCTACGACAGGCATTATCACATTGCTCGCTTTAAAAAACGATATCCGGGCAAAACACAATAATCTCAATGCTCCGGAAAGCGCCGGACTTACTTTACCAGCAGGCTTCAACGCCAATATTATTGCCGATAACCTGGGTGGTGTAAGGCACATTGCAGTAACCCCTCAAAATGAGATCTATGCAAAACTTAAGGGGCTTGAAAAAGGCAAAGGCATTTTGTTGTTGCATCAAAATGGTAACAAGGCTGATGTAAAAGCCTCATTCGGAAGTTTTGGAGGAACAGGTATCGCTGTTAAAAATGGTTATCTATATGCTTCATCCGACGAGGAGGTGTTCCGCTTTAAATTGAATGCTAACAATGAAGTTGTTGATCCAAATAAACCTGAGAAAATTGTTACAGGTCTGCTTAGTCGCGGTGAGCATGAAGCAAAAGCTATCACATTGGATAATGCAGGGCATCTTTACGTAAATATCGGGGCGTATTCAAACGCCTGCCAGGTAAAGGATCGCCAAAAAGGTTCTCTGGGCCAAAAGGGCTGCCCTATTTTGGATTCAGCCGGTGGTATATGGCAATTCAGCGCAAGCAAACCTAACCAGCATTATGGTGATGGCATTCGCTATGCAACCGGTTTAAGAAACGTGGTTGGTCTGACATGGAATACCCAGGATAACCAGCTTTTCGTGATGCAGCATGGCCGCGACCAGTTGCATGATCTGTATCCTCAATATTTTACAGAGAAACAATCTGCTGAGCTACCTGCCGAATGTATGTACGCCCTGAAAAAAGGCGACAACGCAGGCTGGCCTTATATGTATTATGACTGGCAAACGCATAAAAAGATATTGATGCCTGAATACGGCGGCGATGGTAAAAAGGAAGGCGGACAAAATGCCATTAACCCGGCGGCGGCTTATCCTGGTCACCTTGCTCCTAACGGCCTGTTGTTTTACACTGGAAACCAATTCCCGGCGAAATATAAAAATGGTGCGTTCATAGCTTTCCATGGCTCATGGAACAGGGCACCGGAGCCACAAGCTGGTTTCTTCGTAGTGTTCCAACCATTTAAAGATGGCAAACCGTCCGGCAAGTGGGAAGTATTTGCTGATGGTTTTGCAGGTTCTGCCGCAGACAAAGCCAAAGGCGCTGCACAACATCGCCCATGCGGTTTAGCGCAAGGGCCAGATGGCGCTTTATATGTAAGCGACGACAGTAAAGGAACCATTTACAAGATCACTTATAAGAAATAAGAAACTGACATAAACGAAAAGGCCCCGAAACCGGGGCCTTTTTAGTTGGATAACTCGTAGTTGTATTTCTTCATCTGTCGCTTTTTCTCTTTCACCCTTTCAATACTTTCTTCGATATAATCCTTTTCATTTTTAGAAGTAGCTTCCAACAGTGCGTTACGATAGGCTTCTATCGCATCTGCCCATACCCTCTTCTTCTCAGCAAACAAGCCGATCTGGTTATAAATCGATGCATAATTTACGCCCGGAACCTGCAATGCTTTTTGGCTAACTAAGCGGAATTGTTTTTCCATATTCAGGAAAACCAACAAACGCAGATAATGGTAATATACATCCGGGAACTGCGGCTCCAATTCAGCACAGGTTTTGAAATGGTACCCTGCCGCCTGGTAATCGCTGATCTCATAATAGTATATCTTACCCAACTGGTAATGTGCCCTTGCATAAAGCGGGTCGTTGGCGATGATCTCGTTCAGCAACTGTAAAGCCTTTGGAGGTTCGCCATACCACAACTCATCAAGAGCCTGCAAATATTTCTCTTCTATAGTCAAATATATGTCCATAACAAAATGTAAAACACCCGGTAAAACCCGGATCAATAAAAAAATAAACTAATGATTGTTTGATGTGCCTGAACGCAGATTACACCGGGAAGCAGAAGAGACCAGCAAACGCATAACCCTCCTGCTGCGAGCCCATGGGCCGCATAGATTTAAGTTGGAGGTGATTTAGACGTAGCATTTGCTTTGTATATTTTTTACAAATATAAAGCTTTGGAAGGGAATTCTAAAATTGGGAATGGAACATCTGGAACATCTAGAAAATCCCATAATCGTGTCTTACCCGAACCAGTCAAAAATATCATTCTGCTTCAAACCTGCTTTTTCTTTCTTATCCAGGTCTTTGATGATCTTTCCTTCGGCCATTTGAATGATGCGGTTACCATAAATAAAAGCTTCTTTCAGATTATGGGTGATGAGTATTGTGGTTAATCTAAATTCAGTAGTCAGTTTATCGGCCGTTTTCATTACTACATCTGCTGAGCGTGGGTCAAGCGCTGCAGTCGGTTCATCCAGTAACAGCACTTTGCAGCTATCCATGATGCTCATCAGTAAGGTCAATGCTTGCCGCTGACCGCCGGATAAGGTTCCCATGGGCTGCTCTATTTTATTCTCCAGCCCCATGCCCAGCATAGCGATCTTTTCTTTAACCGATTTTTTAAAAGGCTCATTTATGCCGATAGATAAACCTTTGGCTTTGGTGCGGATGGCTGCTAAGCGAAAATTATTCAGGATGCTTAAATCTGGCGCTGTACCACTTAAGGGGTTCTGAAAAACACGGGCAATCCATTCGCTTCGCTTATAATCGGGTAGCTTGGTTACGTCGTTGCCATCGATATGAACAGTACCCGAACCTGGTAATATTGTACCTGCGATCAGATTTAACAACGTGGTCTTCCCCGAGCCATTTGAGCCGACTATCACCAGGAATTCCTTTTCAGCAATAGACAGGTCTACTCCTCTTATGGCATCTACCTGGTTAGCTTTGCCTTTATTAAAAGTTTTATGAATGCTTTTCAGGTCGATCATGAGGAACTTTTGAAGGATAAAAGGGGCAGGCTAACAATGAGCGTCACAAATATGGCAGTTACAGCTTTCAGCAAGGTTGGATTGACCCCTATACTTAGGGTTATTGCCAATACAAATTGAAAGATTACGGCCCCCAAAAGCACCAATACAAGACTAATCCATACTGATGAAATGCGAAGCCAGTTTATGAACGACTCAGCGATGATAACAGACCCTAAACCCACTATCACAATTCCGATACCCATATTGATATCTGCAAAGCCTTGAAATTGCGTCATCAGGTAACCGCTGGTGGCAGTCAATGCATTAGCCAGTGCTAAGCCAATGATCTTCATGCGATCAGTATTCACCCCTAAAGCACGTACCATTGATTCACTGTTTCCGGTTGCACGCATGGCAATACCAAAATCGGTTTTAAGCAGATAGCCTATGATGAGCGTAACGATCACCACAAAAAGCAGTAATATCCAGAATGAATTCTGATTTGGGTCGCCCGAAATATTGATTAATGAAAATATGGACGACACATTCAGCAGTGGGATATTAGAACGGCCCATTAATGTCAGATTGACTGAATAAAGCGCCGTCATCACCAGTATACCGGCAAGCAAAGGGTTTATTTTTAGTTTGGTGTGGATAAGGCCTGTAATAGATCCTGCCAAAGCTCCCGCAGCAATCACGATAGGTAAAGTAACGAAGGCTGGTAAATGATGTGTAAGCGCTACGGCTGTTACTGATGCACCGAACGTGTAGCTGCCATCAGTAGTGATATCGGGTATATTGAATATCTTCATGGAAATATAGATACCCAATGCAATAGCCGAAAAGCAAAATCCCTGTAATAATGCGGTGAGATAGAAATCCATTATTTCACAGCTTCAAAGTTTGGAGGAATAGTAATGTTGTATCTTTTGGCAGCAGCCGGGTTGTATACACGTTTGCGGATCTTTACCATCTCCGGCTTTAATCCATCAGTTTTGTGTGTCTTTAAATATTGGGCAGCCTGCTCTCCTGCCTGGTATCCCCATTGGTAGATATCGGCTCCAAAGGCGGCTACTGCGCCACGTTGCACCAAACCCGCTTCACTGGTAAATATAGGCACATTGGCTTGGTTACAGCTTTTCAAAATCGTCTCAAAAGAAGCAAATACGGTATTATCAGGATTGGCAAAAAAGGCATCAATATTCTTATTCAACAGCGATTTGGTTACCAACTGTGCATCAGCTGATGAATTCAACGGCAAAGCCACTAAATCAATATTTAATTGATTTGCGAGGCCTTTGATACGATTCATGGCGTCGGCAGATTGCGGCTCCGATTGATTATAGATCATTCCAACCACCAGTTTGCTGCTTTTTGGTTTAAGTAGTTTAGGGATAAGTGAGAACGAAGTATCGATATAAGCCAGTTCCTCCACAGCGCCATACAGGTTTGCGGGCGTTGCTCCTGTTGAGCTGACCACATTCATTCGCTCAGGCGTTGGTGATACCATCGCAAAAACCGGGATAGTTTTAGTCTTTTGAATTGCCGTGATGGTTGACAACGTTGTACAGGTAGCCAACAAATCCACCTTCTCAGAAATGAAATGATTGACGATCTGCGTTAACATAGGGATATCGCCCTGCGCATTGCTGTATTCAATCTTAATATTCTTCTGCTCTTCGCTAAAGCCATTTTTCTTCAGGGCATCCGTAAAACCGGTGCGTGCCTGCGATATAGTTGCATCTTCAAATGCATCTACAAAACCAACCACCGGGACGTTGCTTTTTTGTGAATTACAGGATGCGAAAAAAACGAGTGCTGCTATTAGGATTAGATATTTTTGAAGCTTCATCTGGCTAAGTTAGGTATTGAAGCTGAAAGCTAAAAGTGGAAAGGTAAAAGCTTTACTATATACTGATAAAACAGGAAAGGCCGCCCAAAAGCAGCCTTTCAGAAATATCTTTTATTACATGCTACCGCCGGTTCGCCCATACTGGAGCATCATATCCACTTTACCATCTTTATTAAAACCCCAAACTTCCTGCAAATGGTTAACCACTTTCTTTCCGCTTTTATCTGTAAATTCTTCTGTGCCCCAAACACAAACTACATTGTCGCCTCTGTCACTTTTTAAACTTACAGAAGCATCAAGCGAAATCTTCAAATTGGTTTGTGACCCTCTGAAAGCCTTTGCTCCAGATAAATTCGCTGCTTTGCCTTTCACAGTTTGACCGTTCATCCAGCTCATAGAAACGGTATCGGCAAACCAATCTAAATGTCGGTCGAGCGCATTCTCCTCATAGTCTTTCCATAAAGTTAAGATCTTGTTGGTATACGACTGGTCGGCAATCGTAAAATTAGACGAATACTCAGCCTTGTAAGGCGCTTTTGTGTCTTGCGCCTTGCACAAGCAGGCAAATGAAACAACGGCCAAAGCGGCCAGAATCAATTTTTTCATGTCTTTACAATTTAATGGTTTGTAACTGGTTCGTTACATTAAATGTAAAACATAAATTACTAATAATCAAAAATTTAAGTGCCAAAAATCCTTATATTGAAATTATTTTATAGGTTAAAAAATATACGTTTCACTATAAAACATTCAGTTAAATAAATTCAGTACTTTAGCCTTCAGATGATACCCATTGTTTCAAAACTGCCCCAGGTGGGCACCACTATTTTTACCGTCATGTCGGGCCTGGCAAATGAGCTTGGCGCGGTTAATCTTTCGCAGGGTTTTCCTGATTATGAAACCTCGCCAGAATTGATCGAACTGGTAAACCAAGCCATGAAAAATGGCTATAACCAATATGCTCCAATGGCCGGCATGATGTCGCTGCGCGAGGCGATCAGCAAAAAAACCGAAAAGTTATACGGTGCTTATTATAATCCTGATACCGAAATAACCATTACTGCGGGCGGAACACAAGCAATTTATACCGCGATAACCACTGTTATACATCCGAATGATGAAGTGATCATTTTTGAACCGGCTTTTGATTGCTACGCCCCTGCTATTAAAGTGGCTGGTGGAATAGTGAAGTCGCTCGAGTTGGAGCCTCCTGATTATAAAATAAACTGGGAGATGGTAAAAAGGCTGATCAATAACCGCACGCGAATGATCATCCTGAATTCGCCCCACAACCCCACTGCGACCATTTTACAGAAAGAAGATATCGAGCAACTATCGGCGATTGTGAAAAACCAGGATATCCTGATATTGAGTGATGAGGTTTATGAGCATTTGATCTACGACGGTCAAAGTCATTTGAGCATGGCGCGTTATGCAGATTTAAGACAGCGTAGTTTTATTGTGGCCTCATTTGGTAAACCGTTCCACGCAACCGGTTGGAAAGTAGGATACTGTATGGCTCCGGCTCATTTAATGAACGAGTTCAGGAAAGTGCACCAGTTTTTAGTTTTTTGTGTGAATGCACCTATGCAGGTAGGCATTGCCGAATATTTAAAAAATGAAGAACATTATCTGGGTCTGAAAGGTTTTTTTCAGCAAAAGCGGGATTATTTCCGCGATGCGCTGAAAGGCAGTCGCTTTGAGTTACTGGCATGTTCCGGATCTTACTTTCAATCAGTCAGATATGGACGTATAAGCGATGAGAAAGATGCTGACCTTGCCATCAGGCTTACGAAAGAGATCGGGGTAGCTTCTATACCTGTTTCGGCCTTCTATAATATGGGTACGGACCACCATGTTTTAAGGTTTTGTTTTGCCAAAAGACAAGAAACTTTGGATAAAGCCGTTGATAGATTAATTAAAGTTTAAATTTGGAGTATTGATTTTCTCCAAAGTTAACCCACAATCTAAATTATTTGCATGGAAAATCTAAAAATTACATTATTTCAGGGCTATCTGTTTTGGGAAAATATTGACAAGAATTTGCAGAATATTTCGCTGCGTTTAGCCAATATCAGGGAAAAAACTGATCTGATCATTTTACCTGAGATGTTCAATACCGGTTTTACCATGAATGCCGAAGCGCTTGCAGAACCCATGAATGGAAAAACTATGCTTTGGATGCATAAGATATCCAAAGAGTATGATTGCGTTGTAACCGGGAGCCTGATTATAAAAGAAGGTGATCATTATTATAACCGCCTGATATGGATGCGTCCTGATGGAAAATATCAATGCTATGATAAACGCCATTTATTTAAACTGGCTAAGGAACATCATACTTACACGGCTGGTAACAAAAAGTTAATTGTAGAGTTGAAAGGCTGGAAAATATGCCCGGTAATATGTTACGATCTGCGTTTCCCGGTATGGCTTAGAAATGTACATGAAACTTACGATGCACTTATCGTTGTTGCAAACTGGCCGGAGCGTCGTGCCTTACACTGGAGGACGTTGTTACCCGCAAGAGCCGTTGAAAATCAGTCGTATGTAATTGGGGTGAACCGTGTTGGTCATGATGGAAATGAAATATATCACTCAGGTGATTCAACCTGCATTACGCCTAACGGTAATGCCATTTATTATAAACGCGACGAGGAAGACGTATACACCTTTTCCATCATACCAGACGAGGTCACCAAAACACGGCGTACGCTCCCATTCCTGAGAGATGCGGATGACTTTACCATAAATGATGTAGAATCGCTGGTGACAAAGGAGCATTAGACTTTCGGTTTATTGTTTCAAAACGCTTAATTTGTCGGTTGATTTAGTAAACTGCAATTCGTCAATCCATAATTAAGCCCTAATGAAGCATTCCCTTCGTGCTGCACTTTTAGTTTTCTGCACGGTATTTATTGCATTCTCGTCATTTGCCCAAAAAAAGAAGAACGATTACACCAAACTCGTCAACCCATTTATAGGTACCGGGGGCCATGGCCACACTTATCCTGGTGCCGTGGTTCCGTTTGGAATGGTGCAGCTAAGTCCGGATACACGTTTGGAGGGTTGGGATGGTTGCTCGGGATATTATTATACAGATACGGTGGTTTATGGCTTTTCGCATACTCACTTAAGTGGAACAGGTATAGCTGATTATTGCGATATCCTGTTTATGCCGACAACCGGTCAGCCTCAATTTAAGAATACAGAATACCGCTCTGGCTTTAAAAAGAAGAATGAGCTGGCTTCTCCGGGATATTATAAAACCATATTAGATAAATATAAGATCGGTGTGGAGTTAACCGCAACCAAACGTGTTGGTGTGCATCGTTATGACTTCCCGAGCACAAGCGAAGCAAATATCATTATTGATCTACAGCATCGCGACAAGGTATTAGACTCGTGGATCGAAGTCGTAAACGATCATGAAATCAAAGGCTTTCGTCGGTCAAGCTCATGGGCTACCGATCAATACATTTATTTCTATGCTAAATTCTCCAAGCCATTCAAAACTTATGGTATAGCCTCAAACGATACCTTAAAGCAAGGTAAAAACAAATTGCAAGGTACTAATATCAAAATGTATATCCAGTTTGATAATCCGGGCGAAGTGATTGCCAAAGTGGGTATATCATCAGTTAGCGACGAAGGTGCACTAAAAAACCTGGATGCCGAAGTGCCTGATTTTGATTTTAAGAAAGTTGAAAAAGCAGCAAAAGCTGACTGGAACACAGAACTAAATAAAATACAGGTTGAAGGTGGTGCGCCTGAATTAACCCAGGATGCACAACGTCAGCAATATCAAAATGGCGGGTATAATCCGTCGGCCTACAATCGTCCACAACAGAAAAAAACGCCGAGTGTTACTGATTGGGCCAAAATGAAACAAACGGTATTCTACACGTCGCTCTATCATTCTATGCTTGCGCCTAATATTTATAATGACGTTGACGGGCAGTATCGGGGCATGGATCAAAAGATTCATAAAGCCGAAGGCTTTGATTATTATACGGTGTTCTCTTTATGGGATACTTATCGCGCCGAAGACCCATTGTTTACTATTATCAATCGTAAACGCACACTGGATTTTATCAAATCGTTCCTCGCGATGTATGAACAGGGTGGTTTATTGCCGATCTGGCCGCTGGCTTCCAACGAAACCTATTGCATGGTCGGTAATCACTCTATTCCCGTAATTGTTGATGCATATGCCAAAGGTATCAGGGATTTTAATGCTGAAGAAGCGTTTACTGCTATGAAAGCTGCAGTAAACCGTAATCAATTTGGACTGGATAGTTATCGCAAAAATGGGGCTGTACTGGCTGATGATGAACATGAATCCGTATCAAAAACGCTGGAATATGCTTATGACGATTGGTGCATCGCTCAATTTGCGAAAATGCTGAACAAGCAGCAGGATTATGCAGAATTTATTCAACGGGCCCAGTACTGGAAGAATTTATATAACGACCAAAGCGGCTTCATGCAGGCCCGCGTTGATGGTGGTTGGTATGAACCCTTTAATCCTACTGATATCAATAGTAATTATACCGAAGGCAATGCATGGCAGTATACCTTCCTTGCACCGCAGGATGTTGAAGGGCTTATTAACCGTATAGGCGGCAAAGATAAATTTGAAGCAAAACTGGATGAGTTATTTACTACAACACTAAAACTCACCGGCAATCAGGTAGATGACGTGAGCGGTTTGATAGGTCAATACGCTCACGGCAATGAGCCCAGCCACCACATGGCCTATCTTTATAACTTTACCGATTCGCCTGATAAAACGCAGATGTGGGTCAATCGTATTCTGAAAGAGGAATACAGCAATTCACCTGATGGCCTGGCTGGCAATGAGGATTGTGGACAAATGTCGGCCTGGTATGTGATGAGTGCATTAGGTATCTATACCATTCAGCCTGGGCAAACCGAATACCAGATCGGTATACCTCAATTCGATAAAGCTACCATCAACCTGGAAAATGGTAAAAAATTCGTTATCACTAATTCAGGATCGGGCGTCAGCTTTCAGAATACCTATTTGCAGGGTATGGTTTTGAATAAGAAAACTTACAACAAGCTTTTCCTGGACGATAAGGATATCCAAACCGGTGGTCAGTTTGATGTGTATACCGGTCGCCTGGCAAATAAACTCTTTGTTCGAAGCCTAGAGAAACCCGTGTCGAAAATTTCTGATAACCTCATCGTTTCTAATCCTTACTTTTTAAATACAACGCCGACCTTCAAGAAGCCATTTGACCTGACCATTAAATGCTACGATACTGATGCAAAGATCTATTATACGATAGATGGATCTACACCAACCGCATCCTCTACCCTGTACAGCAAACCTATCAATATATCGGCTACAACAACTGTTAAAGCTATTGCGATAAAGGATGGCAAACAGAGCTTTGTTGATGCGGGCACATTTCATAAAATAAGAGATGACATCAAGTTATCGTTACTGACCAAATATTTGCCAGACTACACTGCCGGGGGCGACGAAGCCCTGATTGATGGTTTGAAAGGGACCTCCAACTGGAAAACAGGTCACTGGCAGGGCTGGCAGGGTAACGACCTGATCGCGTTGATCGATATGGGACAGTCAAAGGATATCAAATCTGCATCTTTAGGTACTTTACAGGATGTTGGTTCATGGATCGTTTTCCCGAAAGCGGTGGAATATTGGGTATCCGACGATAACAAAAACTTCAAGCTTGCAGCTACTGTAAATACCAAAGTAGATGTAAAAGACACAAAGGCACAAACGCAAGAGTTTAAAGCCGATCTGAATGTAAAAGCGAGATATGTTAAAGTTGTAGCAAAGCAATTCGGCCCACTACCTGAATGGCACGAAAGCAAGGGGCAGCCGTCTTACATTTTTGCTGATGAGATAACCATTGAATAAAAGCTAAAAGCGTAAAGCTTTTTTAAGGTGAAAGCTGAAAGACCAAAGCTAAAAGCCTTTTAGCTTTTTGCTTTGCGCTTTCAGCTTAATAAATTTGGATTATCCATTTTAAATGGTTTACTTTAGTTTAAGTAAATAAACCTAAGTAACTCTCTATCAAATGGAACCAAACAACAACCTTTCAACTACCGACAACGGGAAAAATGTTGGTATTATCAGCTACATCACTATCATTGGTTGGCTGATCGCTTACTTTGGTATGCATCAAAGTAACAAAACCGAATTGGGCAGCTATCAGCTCAGGCAAACGTTATTATTGCACATAGTTTCATTCCTGGTTTCATGGATATTGGGAATGATCTTCGCCGCAATATTCTTTTCCAGTTTTACTAGTGGCGGTTTTGCAGGTGGCTGGTTTGGGCTGGTAGGTATAAACTGGATTATCAGGTTAGTATTTATCATCCTTTGGCTTATCGGCTTCATCGGCGCTATAAATGGCGAAAAGAAACCTATTCCAATTATTGGTGATAAAGCACAAACCTTGTTTAAAGGTATTTAATTAGAATTCTTTATGCTATTATAGTAAGGCGCTTCGGATATTGGAGCGCCTTTGTTGTTTCTTAGGATCTGCATAGTGAAGAACACACCCCTGCCCCTCTCAAGAGAGTAATAGCCCATGAATAGACAGAAAAAACTTGTATATTTATGCAAATGAATGTAAGCGAAGTATTTACAAGGTTTTCAAGTCAGGAAACCTGTATTGAATATTTGGAAGGATTAAGATGGCAGCATGAGCCAGAATGTCCGTATTGCAAGAGTAAGCAGAGTAGCCTGCGGAAAGGCACCTATCGGCATCAATGCAATAATTGTAATAGTAGTTATAGTGTTTTAGTTGGGACAATCTTTGAAGATACCAAGCTGCCTCTTTTTAAGTGGTTTTTGGCTATCAGCTTAATGTCGAACGCTAAAAAGGGTTTATCAGCGCTGCGACTCGGACGAGACATCGGTGTTAACCGGAAAACAGCCTGGTACTTACAAATGCGTATAAGAAAAGCGATGCAAGAGGGTAATGATAATGATCTGTTCAAGGGTATCGTCGAGATAGATGAGACTTATATCGGTGGCGCTCAGCGAAATCATTCTAAACAAAAGCGGCAGGAAAGACGGGAAAGCGGCTTGAATTTTACAGGAATGCAGCATAAACAAGCGGTAATAGGCTTGTTAGAGCGGGCGGGAAGAATAAAATTGGAAGTACTGGAAAAGGCGCATGGCAAGACGATGAAACCTATCATCGAACAAACGGTCAGCAAGGATGCCAGTCTGGTAACGGATGGATTTGGTGGATATGCAGGGCTTGATAAACAATATAAAGAGCACCAGGTGCTTAACAAAGAGAAAGAAGAATATGTGCGTGGTGAATATACCAATACCCTCGAAGGATTTTGGACATTACTTAAGCGAGGCATCTATGGGCAGTATCACAAAGTATCTATCAAACATCTTCAATCCTATCTAAACGAGTTTACATTTAAAGACAATCACAGAGATAACAAATCAAATTTTGAACTCCTTCTCAATAGAAGTTTAATACCATCTGTCATATGATGGGCTATTACTATCCCAAGAGGGGAATTAGCTATTGTTATTCCTTTTCCAAAATCGACTTCATCTCCTGCAATTGCTCTTTTTCGGCTTTGGGCAATACCGGGTATTTCAACTTTAATTCCTCAATGGTATGCAATATGATCTCTGAAATTGCAATACGGGTGAACCATTTCTTATCAGCAGGGATAACATACCAGGGGTTTTCGGGCGTAGCTGTTTCTTTAATCGCTTTTTCATAGGCTTTCATGTAGTCACCCCAAAACTCTCTTTCTTTAACATCACCGGCAGAGAACTTCCAGTTTTTTTCGGGGTCGTCTATACGTTTTATAAAGCGGTCTTTTTGCTCATCTTTAGATACATTCAAGAAAAACTTAATGATCACGGTGCCATTATCATGTAAATGCTTTTCAAAGTTCCTGATGCTTTGGTAACGCTGCTCCCAAAAGTCATCTGTTATATTTTTTACATTATTAATGCCGGGAATATTCTCCATTAAAATAAGCTCCGGGTGAACTTTGGTGATCAGCACATTTTCATAGTGCGAACGGTTGTGAATTCCTATCCGACCACGCTCGGGCAGTGCTTTATAGTGTCGCCATAAAAAATCATGAGCATACTCTTCACTATTGGGTTGCTTAAAGCTGAACACCTGGCATCCTTGCGGGTTAAGTCCCGAAATGGTATGCGCTATTGCACTGTCTTTTCCCGCTGCATCCATCGCCTGGAATATGATCAGTAATGAATACTGTTTATCGGCATACAATTCATTTTGAATAGTGGCCGTTTTGTCAATCAGGTCCTTCAATATCTCTTCTGCATCTTCCTTTTTATACCCGTCGGTTTCGGCAGTATCGCAATCTTTCAAAGAGAAATTGCGTCCTTCAGTAATCTTAAATCTATTGATGATTTGTTTCATATTTAGGCTTATAACTTTATTAACTGTATTGCGTTAAGTTAGTTTAAAATTTAACCGTTAAACTTGCGTTACTTATATTTGCCGGGCACTCATTAAATTAAGCGCCATAATTTTACCATCTTTACCGAATGTTCAGACGTATAAAAAACAAGTTCCTCAGGTTCTTCGTCATATTTATCTACTTTATCATCATCTTCTTCTGTGCAATTGAACTAAATTTCCTCTGGCTTTTTGGTTACTCGCCCACCATACATGATATAAAAAACCCCGAATTATCTATCTCATCAGAAGTTTATTATGCTGATGGAAAATTAATTGGCCGGTACTCGAAAGAAAACCGTACCCCGGTCGATTTTAAAAGCATCTCCCCTAACCTGGTGAATGCGCTGGTGGCTACTGAGGATGTTCGTTTCTACAGCCATGGCGGTGTCGATTTTTATTCGTTCTTCACCAGTATGTTGTCCACTGCCAAAGGCGATAAACGGGGTGGCAGTACCATTACACAACAATTGGCTAAGAACTTGTTTTCTACACGTAAAAAGAAGTCGCAGGGGCTTGCAAGTCATATACCGGTAATACGCACGATAGTTTCTAAGGTAAAGGAATGGTTTACAGCATTTCAAATAGAGCGTAATTATAGTAAGAATGAAATTTTAACACTGTATTTCAATACCGTTCCTTTTGGCAACAACACATTTGGCGTCCAGGCTGCTACGCTTAAATATTTCGATAAAACTCCTGAGAAAGTAACTGCTCCGCAGGCGGCCGTTTTGATAGGAATGCTTAAGGCGACATCTACTTATAACCCAATCAGAAATCCGGAAAAAAGTCTGGAAAGGCGCAATATCGTATTAGGCCAGATGGAGAAATACCAGAAGATCACCAAAGTTGAATACGATGCCGATATCAAACAGCCGTTAAACCTTGACCTGAGTTATATTGATAACGAATGGCAGGGCGATTCGTATATCCGTCGTGCAGTGGAAAAATGGCTGGATAAATGGTGCAAGGACAATGGTTATAACCTGTATGAAGACGGTCTAAAAATCTATACCACTATTGATTCGCGTTTACAGCAATATGCCGAGGAAGCTGTGCAGGAAAAAATGAAGATGCTGCAAAAGCGTTTTTATAACCTTTGGGGAAATAAGATTCCATGGCGCGATCTGGATGGTAATATCATTCCCGATTTTGTGTTGAAAGCCGAGCAACGTCTACCGGTTTATAAGTTGCTTCAACAGCAATATCATGGCGATACCACCCGGATAAACCAGTACTTCGAGAAGAAAAAGAAAATGACCATTTTTTCATGGAGTGGCGATAGGGATACAACGTTTTCGAGCATCGACTCGATAAAATATTACGCTAAAATATTGAATACCGGTATGATGACCATTGAGCCATCATCTGGCAAAATAAAAGTATGGGTTGGTGGTATCAATCACCGTTACTTTAATTACGATCACGTAAACCAGGCTAAGCGCCAGGCTGGTTCAACCTTTAAGCCTTTTGCTTATGTAACCGCTTTGGATAATGGTTTTACGCCGTGTGATAAGTTCACCGACAAACCGGTATCCATCAACTTTATGGATAATGGCAAGCCAGATGTGTGGGCGCCGCAGAATGCCGACTTCCATTTCACTTACATGGATATGTCATTACGTTGGGCTATGGGCAAATCAGTAAACTCCATCACTGCCCAGGTAACTGAGAAAGTGGGCTGGGATAAGATAGTTCAGTATGCGCATAAGATCGGCATCGAAAGTCCTTTAAAATCGGTTCCATCCGTTTCATTGGGAACGAACGATGTGTCAGTGTATGAAATGGTTCGTGCTTACAGCACCTTCCTGAACAAGGGCAACCGTATCGATCCTATCCTCGTAAGTAAAATAACTGATCAGGATAATAACACGTTGGTTGAGTTTAAGCCGAAGACCGAAAAGGTACTAAGCGATGAAACTGCATGGCTAATGCTTTACATGTTCAGAGGTGGTATGGAAGAACCCGGTGGTACCTCACAGGCTTTATGGGAATACCCGGGCCTATGGAAGAAAGAAAGCAACCAGATTGGTGGTAAAACCGGTACCTCATCAAAATATGTGGATGGCTGGTACATGGGCATTACCAAAGACCTGGTGACAGGCGTTTGGGTTGGTTGCGATGACCGCAGCGTACACTTTAACAGTTCTGAAACAGGCGAAGGTTCACATACGGCTTTGCCGATTTTTGCCCGCTTTATGGAGAAAGTTTATGCTGATCCAAAATCGGGGTACACTTATGGACCGTTCCCGAAACCATGGACGAAGATTACCAAGGAGTATAATTGTCCATCGCCACGCATTGAGGTTGACACTTTGCAAACAGATAGTTTGAATGGACCGAAAATTGACTCAGCACAATTGGAGGACATACATAAGGCCGAGGAAAACCCCGAGAATAAAACGCCTGATCAGCAAAACAGATAATTTAACTCCAGTGTCAGCGTAGAATAATTTTTTCTATATTGAACTGTTTATATAAAAGAAAATCAAAATTCATCTGCAGATTTATTCTTTATAAATGAATCTATGAATAAACTATACCCAACCTTTGCCTGGTTCAAAAGATATGCTCTGGCCTTACTATGTATTATTGGAACGTTAGTTATCACACAGGATGCTAAAGCCCAATATTTCGGGCAGAACAAAGTGCGCTACAAGAACCTGAAATTCAAGGTTTATAAAACTCCGCATTTCGAGATCTACTACTACATCAAAAACGATAGCACTATCAAGCGTTTTGCCCAGGAAAGCGAGCTTTGGTATACTATTCATCAACAGGTTTTCAGGGATACTTTCAGGAAACCCAACCCGATCATTCTTTATGCAGATCACCCCGATTTCCAGCAGACCACAGCTATCGATGGCGAAATTGGCGTAGGTACGGGCGGTGTTACGGAAGGTTTGAAAAACCGTGTAGTAATGCCGATGATGGAGACCAACCAAACTACAAGGCACGTTATCGGTCACGAGTTGGTGCACGCATTTCAGTATCACGCTTTGTTAAGCCGCGATTCTGCGATGTATGAGAACATTAACAATATACCGCTATGGATGATCGAAGGTATGGCCGAGTATCTCTCCATCGGCAAAAAAGATGCTTATACGGCTATGTGGATCAGGGATGCCTATCTGAACAAAAATATTCCCACCATACGTGATCTGACAGAAACCAATAAATACTTCCCATACCGTTACGGTGAAGCTTTCTGGTCGTACATTGGGTCCACTTACGGTGATACTGTTATAGTTCCGTTCTTCAAAAATACGGCCCGTTTTGGCCTGGAGTATGGCATAAGGAGAACCTTTGGGTACGATGACAAAACCTTATCCAATCTTTGGAAAAACACTATCGAAACTACTTACAAACCGCTACTGAAAGATACAGTGCAAAAGCCGGTGGGTAAAAAGTTGATCGACAATAAAAATTCAGGTGAACTGAATGTTGCACCGGCCATTAGTCCTGACGGTAATTACCTGGCGTTTTTATCGGAGAAGGATTTGTTTACGGTTGATCTCTATCTCGCGGATGCACATTCGGGACGTGTGATAAAGAAGCTGACGAGTAAGATATCCAACACGCATATTGATGAGTTTAACTTTATAGAATCAGCGGGAACCTGGTCGCCAGATAGCAAGAAATTTGCATTCAGCGTCTTTAGCCACGGACGAAACCGAATGCTGATCGTCGATATCCCAAGCGGAAGTGTCTCAGACAATATCTCGATGGAAAAGGCTGAGCAGTTCAGTAACCTGAGCTGGTCGCCAGATGGGAAAAACATTGTAGTACAGGGTATGTCGGACGGGCAAAGCGACTTGTACATGTACAACTTCGATACAAAGAAGGTTACCCAGCTTACCAACGATAAGTTCTCTGATTACCAGCCATCATTTTCAAGAGATGGTAAACGAATTATTTTTACCAGTGACCGCACTACTTACGATAAGTCCTTATCTCAGGATATCACATTTAACCTGGCCGAATTAGACCTTGCTACCGGGCAAATTGCCAATATTAATGTATTCGATGGTGCCAATAATTTAGACCCGCAATATTCAGCTGATGGCAAGAAAATCTATTTTCTGTCGAACAAGGATGGCTTCCGTAATATGTATCGTTACTCGCTTGTAACCGGGCAAGTGGAGCAAATGACTGATCTGTTTACTGGCATTTGCGGCATTACCGAGTATTCGCCTGCAATCAGTATATCAAATAACGATGATATCGTTTACTCCTACTATTTTGCACAGAAATATGTTTTGTACAACGCAAAAGCATCTGATTTCACACCAAAAGAAGTAGACAAGCAAGCATTAAATTTTGATGCGGCAATGTTGCCTCCGTTTGGTTCTGTAGGTGTCGATCTGATCAACTCGAACCTGAACAATTACCTGGCTTACAAAAAGATACCTACGGATTCCATTAAATCAATTCCTTATAAACCGATGTTTAAATTGGATTACCTGGCCAGCAGCGGTGTTGGTGCTTCGGTAAGCCAATTCGGAGCAGGTTTCTCAAGCGGTGTACAAGGTGTATTCAGCGATATTTTAGGGCACAACCTGATCTATGGCGGATTGAACATCAATGGCCAGGTTTATGATTTTGGTGGGCAGTTTATCTACATCAACCAACAAGGCCGATGGAATTTTGGTGTGGGTGTGTCACATATCCCCTACCAATTTGCTAATTATAGCATAGTGCCCACTACATTTCCTATAAATACAACAACTACTGTTCCCGCTTTCCAGGAAAGATATGATATCATCCGCATTTTTGAAGATCAGGCAAATGTATTCACGTCATACCCGTTATCTAAAGTTACTCGGGTGGAATTTGGCACTGGTATATCTCATTATAGCTACCGTGTGGACCGCTACAGTACCTATTATGACACACTAGGAAATGTGTTGAGCGACTACCGGCATCAGCACATTTCTAACGCTGATTATAATAAAGATCCAAGCAACAACGCGCAATTAAATCCTTTTACCTTATTCCAGGTAAATACATCTCTGGTTGGAGATAATTCATTCTTCGGTGTTGCATCTCCTTTGACCGGCTTCCGTTATCGCCTGGAAGCAGAATATGACTTCGGTACTTATCATTTCTTCGCTCCTACAATCGACCTGCGCGAGTATTTGCGGGTTAAACCTGTGACGTTTGCGGCAAGGCTATATGGTTATGGGAGATTTGGAGGTGTTGACGGATTATACCCGTTATATCTGGGCTATCCGTTCTATATAAGAGGTTATGAAGCGCAAACATTTTATAATAATAGTAATAAAGCGCCGACGAATGGATTCACTCCTGACCAACTTTCGGGAGATAGGATAGCTGTCGCCAATTTTGAAGTAAGGTTACCATTTACAGGTCCCGAGAAATTATCCCAGATCAAGTCCAAGTTCTTCTTCACAGAGCTTAACTTATTCTTCGATGCCGGCTTAGCATGGAATAAAGGCAACCAGATAAAGTTCCAGTCAAGCCCTGACCTGACTGGTTACACGCCAGCTAAAGACTCGAACGGTAATCCTCTTTTAGATAAAAACGGTAACCCGATCATGAACCCTGTTTACAATGCTAATCAGAGAGTACCGGCATTAAGTGCAGGTGTTTCCATGCGTGTGAACTTATTCGGTTATTTTGTGTTGGAACCTTATTTCGCATGGCCATTTAATCGTACAGATATCAACAAGCCGGTATTTGGCTTAGGATTTACCCCTGGATGGTAACAGAAGATATTTTAAGAAAACGTCCCGATAACGATCGGGACGTTTTTAATTTAAAACCTATTTTAGTCTCAGTAGTTAAGTTTTAAAAATTATGATGAACAAGTTATTACTGTTACTTCTGATCATCTTCAACAGTTCATTGGCTTTTGCTCAGAAAGCTGATTCAACAGGTATTAAACCTATCAAGGCAAAAAATGTGGATGGATCGGTGATGAGTCCTTTGAAGACCATACAGGAAAATATTGCTGCGTCACCTAATTTTTCAACACTGAAGTATATAATCATTGCAGATACTACAAATACATTTAATGGTAATCCCATCACAGTATTTGCGCCCGATAATCAAGCCTTTAGCAGATTACCCACTGGAACAGTTGATACATTATTGTTACCAACTCATAAATCAGATTTACTTAACCTGATCAAATACCATGCTATTGCCGGAAAAATTACATCAAGCGATATATTAAGACAGATAAAGGCGGGAAATGGCCAGGCCAAATTCACAACTTTATCGGGTAAAACATTAACTGCAAAGATCAACGAAAACCGGAATATTGTACTTACTGATGAGAATGGTGATCAAAGTATTATAAGCAGGTTGGATGTTCAGCTAAGCAATGGGATGCTATTCGTGGTGACACAGGTATTGTTACCTAAGTTTACACAGTAATTACAGGACACAGCAAACCGACATAAAGCTGTTTTCGTAGTTCTGAGTATGAAGAAGATAATCCTATTTGCAATCACAGCCAGTGCTTTATTTCTGTTCGGCACTTTAAACGGCATGTCCCAGGCTAAAAGAAAATTAAGCAAGCCCGCCTCAGAATGGAAAAAGACACTAACGCCCAACCAATATGAAATTATGGTAGAAAGCGGCACGGAAACACCTTACAAAAATGCTTATTGGAATAATCATGAAAAAGGTGTTTATGTCAGCGCGGCTACAGGAGAAGTTCTGTTCAGCTCGGACGATAAATATGACAGCCATACCGGCTGGCCAAGTTTTGTAAAACCGGTTGATGCCAACAAAGTTGAAATAGTAAAAGACAACAGTTTTGGCATGGTGCGCGACGAAGTGATTGAAAAAAGTACAGGTCTGCATTTAGGCCATGTTTTTGATGACGGTCCTGCAGATCGTGGCGGCAAACGCTATTGCATGAACTCCGGCGCACTCAAATTCATTAAAAAGTAACCATCTTACGCGCAGCACTGATAGACGGGCGGATCATTGATCTCGAACGGGTATTATGCTCAAAATTTAATCCGATGGTCAGGTCTACCCAATCAGGGTTCACAGATCTGATCATTTTTTCTTTTTGCGGGCGGGTAAATGTGCTTACATATTTAAAACGCTCCATCGCCTGCTCCTCCGTATTGATCTCTTCAAAGTATACTAAACGATTTAGCTGTTGGGCCGTATCAAAAAATAAAGTCGGCATTTCGCGGTAAAAATTCAGTGTTTTTAAAATATCTGAACATAATCCAACATGCAAATTGTTTCTGTTTCTGTCAGTTATGATATAAATAAAGCGTTTCATTTCAATAAAAATTTGCTGGTTAAAAAATATTTACTAATTTTATGAGCATAAAAATACTAATAATTTTAGCAATTGCAAATTTTATGTCAATAATTTCATCAAATATTAAATTCCTCAGAAAAAAGAAAGGTCTTACACAACAACAGTTTGCAGACCAGATAGGTATAAAAAGGTCGCTTGTAGGGGCCTATGAGGAAGAAAGAGCAGAACCAAAGTATGACTTGCTAAAAATAATAGCATCATTTTTTGAGGTCACGGTAGATGATTTTATAAATGAGACCATCAATGAGAAATGGGTACCAAAACCCAAGGGCGATCCTGCTAATCTGCGTATATTAAGTATATCAGTGGATAAGGAAGATAACGAGAACATCGAGATGGTGCCGTTAAAAGCTAGTGCAGGATATTTAAATGGTTATGCTGATCCAGAGTATGTAGCGGCTTTGCCTAAGTTTTATCTGCCGATGTTCAAACAAGGTACCTATCGTGCTTTTGAGATCAAAGGTGATTCGATGTTGCCATTGGTATCGGGTACGATCATCGTTGGTGAGTACCTGGAAAATTGGGGAGATATTAAATCGGGTGAAACCTATGTTATCGTGTCAAAATCCGAAGGCGTAGTATATAAACGTGTGAACGGAAAATTTAAAGAACAGAAAAAGCTAAAATTAATATCAGACAACCCGGTTTATGAACCGTACGAAATAAGCGGAGAGGATATCTTGGAGATATGGAAAGCCAAAGCCTACATCTCTACCCATCTCCCTGAACCAACACCAGAGCCAACTATGGAAAGCCTGACAAGCATGATGGCGCAGATGCAGCGGTCTATTTCGAAGCTTCAGCAAAACAATTGATCTTCAGTTGTATTGGTTGTAAAGGTTGGATTAGTTTATGAGTGAAATAAAAACTTATTGTCTACTAATTATAACCAATACAACCATTTCAACTTCTACAACCGCTTCAACCAACTCCCAAGGCAACAATTAAGTTACACGGTAGTTATTAAACTATTAGCGGCTAACTTTATCCAAAGATCAATTGTTTAAAAACTAGAAAAATGAAGAAATTCTTGTTAATGTGCTGTTTCCTTATTGGAATTACAGCGGTATCCCGCGCACAAGGTGGCGGTATGCGAAGAAGTCCTGAAGACAGGGCGAAAGACCTGCAAACGCAGTTGAAATTGACTGACGACCAAACAACCAAGATCACAGCTGTATATAAAGCTCAGGCTACTAAAATGGATAGTGTTAGAACTGCTGCCAACGGCGATAGGCTGGCTATGCGTTCAGCTATGATGCCTTTGATAAAGGATTCTAATGATAAGATCAAAGCTATCTTAACTCCGGAACAGGCTACTGCATTCGATAAAATGATGCAGGACCGTATGGACCGGATGAGAAATGGTGGCGGAGGTGGTGGTGGCAACTAACACCCTCTGAAATCATTTTTTAAGAAAGCCTTCCGGTTTAACGGGAGGCTTTCTCTATTTTAGCACAAATTTTTAACCTTGAGCGCAGAAAAATTCATCCGGGAGAAACTTGAAGAAAGACGGGAAAACGGTTCGTACAGAACTTTAAAGCCTGAAAATAACCTGGTTGATTTTTGCTCGAATGACTATTTCGGTTTTGCACGGTCATCTACTTTAAAACAATGGATAGATGATGAGATCGCCGCCAATCACCATTTCTTAAATGGCTCGACCGGTTCCCGCTTATTATCAGGCAATCTTTCCTACACAGAAGCATTAGAACAACAAATTGCGGATTATCATAAAGCCGAAGCTGGATTGATCTATAACTCGGGCTACGATGCCAATATTGGTCTGTTCTCATCCTTGCCGCAACGAGGAGATACAATTATATTGGACGAACTTTGCCACGCCTCCATCATCGACGGAGCACGATTGAGTTATGCGAATCGTTATACGTTCAGGCATAATGATCTGGATAGTCTTGAAGAAAAACTAAAGCATGCTAAAGGTAGTTGCTATGTGGTGATTGAAAGCGTTTATTCTATGGATGGTGATACGCCTCCGATCAAGGAGATTCTTACCATTATCCAAAAACACAAAGCTGAACTAATAGTTGATGAAGCGCATGCTATTGGACTATACCACAACGGCTTAATAAATAAACTCGAGTTAGAAGATGAGGTTTTTGCACGTGTCATTACCTTTGGTAAAGCTTTAGGATGCCATGGTGCAATTGTATTGGGAAGCAGAGCTTTAAGAGAGTACATGATCAACTTTTCACGGTCATTCATCTACACTACAGCTGCTTCTTTTCATCAGATCGCCTCTATAAAAATGGCTTATAAAATGTTGCCGCAATCCACTGAGGAGATCGAAAAATTGCGCAGCAATATTCAACTATTTAAGGAGCTGACAATAAGTGTAAAAGGAAATTTATTGCCGAGCGATTCATCTATTCAATGCTTGGTTGTAGGCAGTAATGAACGAGCCAAAGCTATCGCTAACCAACTGCAAAATGCAGGCTTCGATGTTCGTCCAATTTTAAATCCTACAGTAGCAAAAGGCAGCGAACGACTAAGGATATGTTTGCATTCGTTTAATTCGGCAAATGAGATAACTTTGCTGTCAGAAATTTTACAACAACATACCCTATGACTTCTAAAAAACCTTTGTTTGTTACCGGCATCGGTACCGGCATTGGCAAAACTATTGTATCTGCCGTTTTAGTAGAGAAATTTAAAGCTGACTACTGGAAACCCGTTCAATCCGGCGACCTGGATAAAAGCGATTCGTTATCTGTACAAAGCCTGATATCAAATGATGTTACCAAAATCCACCCAGAGAGCTATAAGCTCACACAGCCATTTTCGCCACATAAATCTGCTGCGATTGATGGGATAACTATCGATCCGGATAACATTAATCTTCCTAAAACCAGCAATACCCTGATTGTAGAAGGGGCCGGCGGTTTGATGGTGCCTTTAAATAATGAGTTCCTGATCATCGACCTGATCAAAAAACTGGGTATCGAAGTAGTCTTGGTATCTCAGAATTACCTGGGAAGCATTAATCATACCCTCTTGTCTATTCATGCATTAAAAAGTTACGATATACCGATCAGAGGTATCGTTTTTAATGGGGTCAAGGATATTTATTCGAAAGATTTTATCCTTGAAACTACAGGTCTGGAATTGTTGGGCCACATACCGCAGTACAATATGGTCGATAAAAAGACGGTAATTGATGCAGGCAGCTATATTCACTTGTAATTAAGACAGGTATTTGGCGATGTAAAGAATTTGCCTCAACTTAGCGAAGATTCAAATACCAATATGATACAAAACGTCACGGTTATCGGTTCGGGAACTATGGGTAATGGCATTGCTCATACGTTCGCTCAAAATGGCTTTAAGGTTTCGCTGGTGGACATTAGTAACGATTCCCTGGCAAAAGCATTGCAAACCATAGCCAATAACCTCGACAGGCAGATAAAAAAGGGAGCTATTGACGAATCGGCAAAAGCCTCCACCCTCTCTAATATCACAACTTATACTGAATTAAAGGCAGGAGCAATCAATGCCGACCTGGTTGTTGAAGCAGCTACGGAAAATAGAGAGATCAAGCTAAGCCTATTTAAGCAGCTGAGTGAGCTTTGTAAGGCTGAGGCGATATTAGCATCCAATACTTCTTCTATTTCTATCACTCAAATTGCAGCAGTAACCGGCAGACCCGATAAAGTGATCGGTATGCATTTTATGAACCCCGTGCCTGTTATGAAGCTGGTAGAGGTGATTAGAGGATATGCAACAAGCGATGAGACCACAGATACCATCATGCAGCTTTCCCGCAACCTGGGAAAAGATCCGGTTGAAGTAAATGACTATCCAGGTTTCGTGGCCAACCGTATCCTGATGCCGATGATCAACGAAGCTATTTATACCTTATTTGAAGGTGTTGCGGGCGTTGCCGAGATTGATACCGTTATGAAACTGGGCATGGCTCATCCGATGGGACCGCTGCAATTAGCGGATTTTATAGGTTTAGATGTTTGCCTGGCTATTTTGAAGGTGCTTTATGAGGGTTTTGGCAATCAAAAATATGCTCCTTGTCCGCTGCTGATTAATATGGTAACGGCTGGACACTTGGGTGTAAAATCGGGCAATGGTTTTTACACATATACTCCCGGAAATAAAGAATTAGTAGTATCCCCCAAGTTCGCACGCAACTGATAATCAAACCTTTTCCGTCTTCGTTTGTTTATAGTTTATACCTATATAAACGAAAAACAGATGAAAACTTTAGTAAAATTAGGGTTGGTTGCCGCTTTGGGGTCATCCCTGTTCCTGACGTCATGTGCAGGAGAATATTATGTTTCTGATCAACCAGCTGATGTAACGTATGACCCGGGACCGCCGCCTTATCAGGGTGCTGTGTGGATTGAAGGTGATTGGAGCTACAGCGGTGGCCATTACGTACATAACCGTGGTCGTTGGGCCAGAGGTCATTCAGGCCATACCTATGTAAAAGGAAACTGGGAACACAACAATCGCGGTTACACTTGGCGCAGGGGCCATTGGCAGTAATTTTCCGATGTGCAGATATGAAATGTGCGGATGTGCAAATGCGTAAATGTGCAGATTATTTAATGGCATTCGCACATTTTCTCATCTGCACATTTGCACATCAATTACATTCTCTCCGGAACTTCAATCCCTAACAGCCCCATCGCTTTTTTGATCACTTTGGCAGTTGCGTATGACAGTTGCAAACGGAATTGTTTAGTAGTCTCATCCTCGGCTTGAAGGATCGATTTCTCGTGATAAAACTTATTAAAAGCCTTAGCTACTTCATACACATAATTGGCAATAACGGCAGGACTATGCGCAGTAGCTGCTTGTGATATAGTTTCGGGGAACTCATTCAGGATCAATATCAAATCTCTTTCTTCGGCATCCAATGATCCAATGGCTATCCTTTGATTGCCGAAGTCTTCTACCCTGCTTAATACTGAGCGGATACGTGCGTGAGTATATTGAATAAATGGCCCGGTATGTCCCTGGAAGTCTACAGATTCATTTGGATCGAACAGTAAACGCTTTTTTGGATCAACCTTCAACAGGAAATATTTTAACGCCCCCATACCGATGGTATGATAAAGCTCTGTTTTCTCAGCTTCGCTGTAATTTTCAACTTTACCTAATGCCTCGGTTTGCTCTTTGGCAGTTTGCTCCATTTCAGAGATCAGATCGTCCGCATCAACCACCGTGCCTTCGCGGGATTTCATTTTACCTGATGGCAGGTCGACCATACCGTATGATAAATGATATAATCCTTTCGCCCAAGATTTGCCCAATTTTTCTAGTATCAGGAAAAGTACTTTAAAGTGATAATCCTGCTCATTGCCCACTACATAAATGGAATCATCCATGTGGAAGTTTTTATATTTCTCCTGGGCAGTGCCTAAGTCCTGAGTCATATAAACAGAGGTACCATCTGAACGGCGTACCAATTTCTGATCCAACCCATCGGCAGTCAGATCGATCCAAACTGAGCCATCTTCCTTTTGGAAGAACACGCCTTTTTCAAGACCTTCTTCAACAATATCTTTACCTAATAGATAGGTTTCTGACTCATAATAAAACTTGTCGAAATTGACGCCTAAGGCCTCGTAAGTCTTACCGAAACCGTCATAAACCCAAAGGTTCATCATCTTCCACAGACCGATCACCTCTTCATTCCCGGCCTCCCATTGTTGAAGCATTTCCTGTGCTTCTTTAATGATTGGCGCGTTCTTTTTGGCTTCTTCTTCGGTTTGGCCAAATGACTTTAGCTCATCGATCTGTTTCTTATATTCTTTGTCGAAAAGCACATAATATTTACCGACCAAATGATCGCCTTTTTCTCCAGTCGACTCAGGAGTTTCTCCGTTGCCGAATTTTTGCCAGGCCAGCATAGATTTGCAGATGTGGATACCCCTATCATTAACCAAATTAGCTTTGATTACTTCGTAACCATCAGCCTTTAATATTTCGGCAACAGAATAACCCAGCAGGTTATTACGCACGTGGCCCAGGTGGAGCGGTTTATTGGTATTGGGCGATGAATATTCCACCATCACCTTTTTACCGTTGGGTTTGGATTCGGCAAAATCGTCCGGTAGAATTTCATTATAGAATTTATTGAGCCAGTAACCATCAGCCAGTGAAATATTCAAAAAACCTTTGATCACATTAAAGCCGGCGATTTCCTTTACTTCATTTTTTAGGAATTCTCCTATTTCGGCGCCGGTTTGTTCTGGCGACTTGCGTGAAAACTTAGTAAACGGGAATGTAACTATGGTAACTTGTCCTTCAAATTCTTTACGTGTAGGCTGCAAATTCACGTCGGCAGCATTCAGTTCTGTTTGATATAGGGTTTTAACGGCTTTAACAGCGGCTTCAATTATAAAATCCATCCGGCAAAATTACTTATTAGAGTCAAGATACAAGAACCAAGATTCAAGAAAGATGATTTAATGTACAGTCTTGATTCTTGTATCTTGGCTCTCGATTCTAACTTCAGATAATTCTAGGTAGATTTGTGGCCGATTATAGCCGTTTATGACCAAAAAGAACAACGATTTTCGTATTGATGTAACCTCCGAAATAGGCGACCTGCGTTGCCTTTTGATACATAGTCCCGATAGCGGTTTGGGAAAAGTGGTACCCTCAAAAGCACAAGACTGGCTGTTTGAAGACATTGTGCACCTGGATACGATGCGCCGAAACGAGTATGATTACTACGTAAAGCTGCTCATGTATTTTCTCGACCCGGATAAAATTAAAGGCAAATTAAAAGAGATCGATTCAAAGGATCACGACCGTGCATTTTTCAAACCGGACAACGAAGGATTCCATGCTTCAACCAAAGTTGTCGAGCTGCAAAGTTTGCTGGCTGATATTTTAGTAGAAGATGATATCCGCAAGAAATTGGTGGCTTCGGTTTGTGCTATTGAAAACTGCACCTACCGCCTTCAGCAAAAATTGATCAGCACCAAGCCGATTGAGCTAGCCAAAATATTTATCTCCGGCTCTTTAGGCAATGATGAGATGATCTTCGCTCCCATCCCTAACCTGATATTTTCCAGGGACATCGGTATAGCCATCAATGATTATATGCTGCTGAACAAGCCTGCAAAAAAAGCCCGTGCGCGGGAGACTTTGCTGGCGCGATATATTTTCTTTAATCATCCGCTTTTTGCAAAATATCAAAACAACATCCTCGAAATACCGGAGACTGTGCACCATTTCTTGCGTCCCGGCGAGGATCAGGACGAGAAAACAACGCTTGAGGGCGGCGACGTAATGATGGTAAGCCCGGATCATTTATTGATAGGCTGCAGCGAACGAACTTCTATAAGCGGCGCAAACGAGGCGATGAAATTGCTTTTTGAGAACGAGGTGGTAAAGAAAGTGACCATAGTGAAGATCCCACATAAACGGGATTATATGCATATCGACACCATATTTACCCAAGTAAAACGTCACGTTTGGGTTATGCTCGGTTCTCTTTCTGCATTGGAAGATACGCATGAAGATGCTAACGTAGTAAAATGGTTTTCGGAAAAGAAACAAAAAGCCAGAACAGATATTATTCAGTTTGAAAACGGGAAATCGAAGCCTCGCCTTTTCAAAAGTCTGGAAGAACTGCTAAGCGACATCAGCGAGAATGATCTGCACAGCGGCAAAAAGACCAAATTTATTTATTCTGGCAATGATAAGTTCCCTTTCGATGCCCGCGAACAATGGACCGACTCCTGCAACCTGTTAGCCTTAAAAGAAGGCGTGGTATTAGGCTATGACCGCAACGACAAAACTGTAGATGCGTTCCGCAAAAAAGGCTTTGAAATTGTGAAAGTGGCCGAACTGCTGCAAAAATTTGAGAACAATGAGATCGAACCGCACGAGATGAAAGATACATTAATATTAATGCCTTCATCTGAACTTTCCCGTGCCCGCGGTGGTTTTCATTGTATGAGTATGCCGCTGTTACGAGATAAAGTAGTCTGAACACGATTTTAAGATTGCAAAAATTGTCATGATCATACTTATTAAAATCAAAAGAAGTACAACTCAAAGTCAATTCATCTGTTTAACCTAAAAAATCAAATAATCGTGTCACAGACCACCTCCACCATATTAATGATCCGTCCGGTGAGTTTTGCGTTTAATGAGCAAACTGCCGGAAGTAACGCCTTTCAAAACCGGAATGCTGAACAACAACGCGTGCAGGATAATGCTTTACAGGAATTCGATCGCTTTGTAGATTTGCTTCGCGAAAACGGTGTTGAAGTGATTGTGATCGATGACACTACTGAACCGCATACGCCGGACTCTATTTTTCCAAATAACTGGGTGTCGTTCCACAATGATGGTACTGTTTTTCTCTACCCTATGATGGCTGAAAACCGCCGGTTGGAGCGCAGGGAAGATATTATTATGGGGCTGGAAGATGAGTTTAAAGTGAAGCATGTGATCGACCTAAGCCATTTCGAACATGAAAATAAATTCCTGGAAGGCACAGGGAGTATGGTATTGGATCGTGAGAATAAAATTGCTTATGCCTGCTTGTCGCCACGAACGGAGAAGGTAGTACTTGATGAATTTTGTAAGGATAGTGGCTACAAGCCCGTCCTTTTCCATGCAGTCGATCAAAGCGGAATGGATATTTACCATACCAATGTATTGATGTGTATTGGTAGCAGCTACGGGGTAATTTGCCTTGACAGTATTAAAGATGAAGCAGAAAAGCAGACTGTTATTAGTTCCTTTCAATCAACCCAAAAACAAATTGTAGCCATTTCTTTTGAGCAAATGAATCATTTTGCAGGTAATATGCTTGAAGTTCAAAATAAGAATGGCGAAAGTTTATTGGTAATGTCAAAAAGCGCCTGGGGCTCGCTGAATTATGAGCAGAAAGCTATCTTAAGTTCGTTTAGTAAACCTGTTTATTCCGATATCAGCACTATAGAAAATAATGGCGGAGGCAGCGCCCGCTGCATGATGGCCGAAGTGCATTTACCGCATGTTTTATAAGATTTTTAAACTGAATATGATGTTAAAGTAAAATATTTATTAAAAATCTTTAAAATCATAAAATGATGTATATATCTCGCTAAAAAATAACATTTTTGGCAAAATTTTTTTAAGAATGCAGAGTTACCAGGAATTTCTTGATCTGAGTGTAGGTTTTCCGCAGGACGGGTTCGAAATCATTGATGATGAATTATACTTTAATGATCTGAATTTAATGGAGATGATCGAAACGTATGGCACACCGCTTCGTTTCACTTATTTGCCCATGGTATCTAAAAAGATACAGCAGGCTAAATTGTTATTTCAGCAGGCCATCGTGAAAAACAATTACCGTGGCAGCTATAAATATTGCTATTGTACCAAAAGCTCGCATTTTAAGCATATTGTTGAAGAAGCACTGAAAAACGATATCCACCTGGAAACTTCATCTGCTTTTGATATGCCAATGATTGATGCGCTGGAAAAAAAAGGTGCGTTGAGCAAGGATATGACCGTTATTTGCAACGGTTTTAAAACCTTCCAGTATAAAACATATATCGTTGATATGCTGCATGATGGTTTTAAAAACATCATTCCGGTACTAGATAACAAGGAAGAGTTTAACATTTACGATGATGAGATCGAGATGGATACGCCTTGCAACCTGGGTATCCGTATTGCAGCTGAAGAGCAGCCCGACTCACAGTTTTATACCTCCCGATTAGGTATACGTATGGAAGATATCATCGACTTCTATTATAACAAGATCGAGCCGAACCCGAACTTTAAAGTAAAACTGCTGCACTTCTTCATTAACTCCGGTATCTCGGATACGCCGTATTACTGGAACGAGTTGGAGAAATATGTAACGCTGTATTGCAAGTTCAAAAAGATCAATCCTGATCTGGATACTTTGGATATTGGCGGTGGTATGCCTTTTAAAGACTCTCTGGTATTCGACTTTGATTATGAATATATGATCAACGAAATCGTGAGCCGTATCAAAGAAATCTGTGCAGAGCATGACACTGTAGAACCGGATATTATTACCGAATTTGGAAAATATACTTGCGCTGAAGCTTCAGGGATTCTATATAAAGTACTCGGTCGTAAACAACAAAATGATCGTGAGAAATGGTTAATGCTGGATGGTTCATTCATCACCAACCTACCCGACGTTTGGGCATTAAATCAAAAATATATCCTGTTACCTGTAAATAACTGGGATTCGGAGTACGAGCGTGTTAACTTGGGCGGTATTACCTGCGATGGTCAGGATTATTACAACCAGGAAGCGCACATGAACAGCGTGTTTATGCCAAAGACCCGTAAGGTGCAATATTTAGGCTTCTTTAATACCGGTGCTTACCAAGAGGTATTAAGTGGTTATGGTGGTATACACCATTGCCTCCTACCTTCCCCTAAGCACGTAATTATTCGTAGAAACCGGGATGAAACTTTCAATTTTGAAGTGTTTGGTGAGGAACAAAACAGTAAACAGGTACTGAAAATATTAGGTTATACCACCTGATAATATTTTGATAAACTTATTAAGCCGACCGGTGTTAAGTTATTATGCTTAAAATCGGATCGGCTTTTTTGTTGTTAATACCCCTGCTCTGTTCCGTTTCAAATCCCAAACCGCAACAGAAAGATGATAGTGTTTATACTTACAAAACTGCATCGGAAGGCGGTACAGGCAAGTTTTATTATGGTCGCGAGATAGCCCATATAATGAATTTCAGCGGCTCGTCATGGTTAGAACGGAATAGCCGTCAGGTAGAGGAAAACTCAAACTTAGCTGTTTCCAAAATGCCGATAAATGAAAACAGCGGGGTGGCTGACATTGGAGCCGGGACAGGCTATTACACCTTTAAGATTTACAACCGGGTAACCAAAGGAAAGATATACGCAGAAGAGATACAAGATGATGCTGTTAACTATCTGAAAAACAAAGCTGGCCAATTAGCTGCTATGAATGTAATTGTAGTGAAAGGCAATGAAAAATCACCTGAATTACCTGAGAATAGCATAGACCTTGCCTTGATGGTCGATGTATATCATGAACTGAGCTATCCGCATGAAATGCTGCAAAGCATACGTAAATCATTAAAACCAAAAGGTAAACTCTTGCTACTAGAATATAAAGCTGAAGATCCTAAAGTAGACATAAAACCGTTGCACAAGATGACGGTAAAGCAGGTCAATAAAGAGTTAAGCGCTAACGGCTTCCATATGATTGAGGATGGCGAATTTTTACCTATACAACATTACTTATTGTTTGAGAGAGACTAATCACAGATTAACCGATCACTGATCACTAACTATCAAACTTCTCCAGCAACTTCAACAACGTCTCAAAATCTTTAGGATATGGCGCATGAATGGTCACGTCTTTACCGTCCAATAATTTAAAAGTCACTTCATAAGCATGCAGAGCAAAACGCTTCATGATGGGTTGCTCTTCCTGATCTTTGCCTAAATGGTATTTTCGCTTGATCTCGGATAAAAAAACAGGTTTACCACGATACATTTCATCGCCGGCTATAGTAGCACGCTGCGATGCCAGGTGTATACGTATCTGGTGCATACGACCAGTTACCGGACGGCATTCAACCAAGGTATAATGTTTAAAGTATTTTAAAGATTGAAACCAGGTTTCAGCCCGTTTGCCATCCTGCCTGCTGATGCTTACGTTGCCTTTACCAACGTTCAATATGGGCAGGTCGACCAGCAGATCTTCAAAAACATGTGTCCCTTCAATCACAGCGTGGTATACTTTTTTTACCTTCCGTTTTTCAAACTGCATGGAAACGGTGCGGTAAGCCTCCGGATTTTTAGCAATGATCAGCGCACCTGAAGTTTCCTTATCCAAACGATGGCATATTTGTGCATCATCCGAATAGGCTTTAGCCATTCGCAGTAAATTGATCTCGCCGCCTTCCCGTTCATCCAGCGAACTTAAAAAGGGCGGCTTATTCACCACGATCACATCTTCATTCTCAAACAATATCAAATCAGCAAACTTCGGAAACTTCATAGCGGGCAAAAATACGGTTTTGTTAGTTAATCAGTTAACCGGTGATTAGTTAATCAGGCGATGTAATATAAAAATTCTTACTAGCGTCCGTATGAAAACAACTGATTAACCGATCACTGATCACCCTAAATAAAACAATCGATGCAAGCCAATGGTTAATTCAGTGAAAAACATTAACATCTAAAACAAAAACATGAATACAAATTCAACCGGACCTGAAGAAAAGGGATTTTTCGAGAAGGTCAAAGAAACAATCGAACACCTGTGGGAAGGCACAAAAGACACAGCCGAAGAAGTGAAAGATAAAACTGCCGATACGATAGAAAATATAAAAGAAAAAGTAACCGCCGAAAAGAAGACGGTGGCCAGGAAAACAACCATGGCTAAAAGTAACGTCGCTGCCAAATCAAAAACTGTTAAAGCGAAAGCGGCAACAGCAACAGCGGATGTAAAAGCTAAAGCCAATACCAAAGTTAAAGAGATCAAAGCCAAAGTTGCCGACGAAACCACTAAAGCTAAAAAAGCCGTTGCCGATGTCAAAGCAAAGGCAGCGGATAAAACTAAACAGATAGAGAAGAAAGCGAAGGCAGCCAGTTCTGCTGTAAAAAAATCTGCAGCGAAGAAAACAACAGCCACCAAAAAAGCAGTTGCTTAAGGTATTGTAAAATAAAAATGCCCCGTGACCGGGGCATTTTTTACGCTTCAAATTTATAGCCGACGCCTTTTACCGTCGAGACGATATCGTCTCCCAGTTTTTCGCGCAGTTTACGGATGTGAACATCAATAGTACGGTTGGTAACTACTACCGAGTCTTCCCAAATATTTTTTAGAATTACTTCGCGGGTATAAACCTTTCCAGGCTTAGAGGCCAATAAGTATAGTAATTCAAACTCTTTTTTGGCTAATACTACCTTTTCGCCTTTTTGGTAAACCAGGTAGGCTTCACGGTCGATGGTCAAGCCGCCTATTTCCAGTTTGTTGTCGGTTACTTCTTCAGCAGGAGCATTTCTTCTTAGAATAGCATTTATACGGCTAACTAGTGCACGTGGCTTAATAGGTTTAGCGATGTAGTCATCGGCACCTACGTTAAAGCCTGCAATTTCTGAGTATTCTTCGCTGCGGGCAGTAAGAAATACCATGAAGGTATTTTTGAATTCGGGCATGGTGCGCATGATGCGGCAAGCCTCGATGCCATCCATTTTGGGCATCATAATATCCAGCACAATTAAGTCCGGAAGTACTTTTTTAGCCTCAGAAACGGCTTCCTGGCCATTTCTCGCGGTATAAACCTGATACCCTTCCTTCTTTAAATTATATTCGATCAGCTCTAAAATATCCGGTTCGTCATCAACAATAAGAATCTTTTGCTTCGTAGATGTGCTCATATTACAAATTTTGTATAAAGATATAAGCTTAAAAAAAGCAAATGGTTACCTCAATGTTAAAAAATTGTTAAGTGTTACCTTTTCTTAACTTATTATTGAGGCTTATTAAACGTTTTGTTTAAAAAATCTTCAAGATCGCTGCCTGTGATGTTCTTTGCAACTATATTTCCCTGTGGATCAATCATAAAATTTGAAGGGATAGCATTTACACGGTAAAGCCTTTCAGTAGGACCTTCAAAATTCTTCAGATCAGAAGCATGGTTCCATGTTAATTTATCCTGGTTAATAGCTTGCTGCCATTTCTCTTTATCAACATCCAGCGAAATACCCAGTATATTCAAACCTTTGTTCTTGTAGATCGCATATTGTTTAACCACGTTAGGATTTTCCTGGCGGCAAGGCGCACACCATGATGCCCAGAAATCAACCAACACATATTTGCCTTTATAATCTGAAAGTTTTACGGTTTTGCCATCCAGTCCCATTGTAGTAAACTCTGGAGCCTTATGCCCTACCGAGATAGGTTTTACTTCCATCATGTTACGTATAAAACGCTTCACAGCAGGGTTATCGCCAAAAAGATTTTTCCCTTGAATGTTATCTGCATATGCTACCAGTTGCTGCTCGTATTTATTAGGGTCGACACCAGTAACAGCAAAGAATCCGGCAAGTGAGCCGCTATTGTCATTAGCAAATTTTAATACGGCCTGACTTTGTTCACCTAATAATTTTTCAAGTCGTGGGCGATAAACTTTAACCAATGAGTCTGACTCGTGACCAATCTTTTGAGCCTCCTCGCGGTATTGCTCGGTCAGGATAGTGATTTGCTTGTTATATACGTTATCGATCTGGTTGAACTGCTGGATCTTTTCAGAATCATCAGAGCCTTTGATCGTATATTTTCTCGAAGTATCTGCCAGGTCTGTAGAGAAGCCGATATCATCACCATTTTTGGCGATCACATCAAAAACTGCTGTTTTACCTGTGCGTATATCGAATAAGTTCTGGTAGGGCGATGAGCGTTTGAACTCAAACTTGCCGTTTTCGCTCAGGTTAGTTGAATCCACCATTGCCAAACCGGCGCTGTCAGCCTGGAACAGGTATACTTTCTTTACAGGTCCGGGGTTGGTAATGGTACCAGAGATAGTAAATGTAGATTTGTCCTTACAAGAACTGATTGCAGCAACCAATACAACAATACCACAATATATTAAGCTTTTCTTCATCTTTTTTAGATTTGAGACGTGAGATTTGAGATTTGAGATAATATTAAGATTAAGAATTGTTTTTCTTAGTCTCATATCTCACGTCTAATATCTCATATCTCCCTTATTTTGACTCTAATTCTTTTATCAATAACTGGTTTGTTTTCTGCGGATCGATCTTTCCTTTTGACCGTTTCATGATCTCGCCCATAAACAAACCCAAAACGCCTTTTTTCCCTTTTCGGTATTCAATCACTTTATCCGGGAACTTAGCTATAGCTTCAGTGATAAACTGGTGAACATCATCCGCATCGGCAGTGATCAGTAAATTCAATTCTTTAGCTAACTGCTCCGGTGCCTTCTCCGGATCATTGATCATAGCCGGAAACAACTTTTGCGACGCTACAGAATTGTTAATCTTCCCCGACTCTATCAATGCAATAAGCGCGGCCAAATTAGCAGGTTTAATTTTGAACTCTGTAATACCTATGCCATTTTCATTCAGGTATGATTTTACCGAGCCCATCAGCCAGTTAGACGCAGCTTTATAGTTTTCAGTGTGTTTTGTTAAATCCTCGAAATACAGGGCAAGTTCCCTTTCGGCTGTAATGACTGAGGCATCGTAAGCTGGCAGGCCGAGCGTTGCAATGTATTTAGCGTAAAGCTCATTCGGTAACGCAGGTAGACTTTCCTTTATCTTGTTTACATACTCCATATCCAGTGATAAAGGCTGCAGGTCAGGCTCAGGGAAATAGCGGTAATCGTTCGCCATTTCTTTTGAGCGCAATACGGAAGTCTCGCCTGTATCCGCGCTAAAGTTCAATGTATTTTGTTCGATATAACCACCTGCTTCAATTATTTTAACCTGACGATCAAATTCGTGATCAATAGCGCGCTGCACGTTACGGATCGAGTTCAGGTTTTTCACCTCGCAGCGATTGCCGTAAACGGTGTTCCCTCTTAAACGCACAGATATATTGGCATCGCAGCGCATGCTGCCTTCTTCCATGTTTCCGTCGCAGATATCGAGGTAGCGCAGCAGTTTTCTTATTTCAGTCAGGTATTGTCCGGCTTCTTCGCTTGTCCGCATATCGGGTTCTGATACGATCTCGATCAGCGGCACTCCTGCCCTGTTCAAGTCGATCAGTGAATCCGCATGATGCTGGTCGTGCATACTTTTACCGGCATCTTCTTCCATATGAATATGGTGAATCGCAATATCCTTTTGCGAACCATCAGACAAGCGTACAGTAACATGCCCACCTAAGCATATCGGCGACTGATCCTGAGTGATTTGGTAACCCTTAGGCAGATCAGCATAAAAGTAATTTTTGCGGGCGAAGGAATTATTCAGGTTGATGGTACAATTACAAGCCAGGCCCATTTTAACCGCATACTCCACCATGCGCTTATTAATGCGCGGCAAGGTACCTGGATGCCCCAGCGAAATAGCGCTGATATGCTCATTAGGACCGGCACCAAATGCTGCCGAATCCGAAGAAAAGGCTTTGCTTTGTGTTGATAACTGAGCGTGCACTTCCAATCCTACCACCAGCTCATATTTGTCTTTCATCTTCCCCGATAGAGTTTCTTAATCAATATTTTGTCGTCAGTTTAACGACGAGGGCCAAATATAGTTAAAACTATAAAATACCTGGATAATAAAGCTTATCTTATGTAGCAAACTATTTAACCTACGTTGTTACCTATATAATGGGTTGCCAACTATAGCGTTTATGATATAAATCAATCGATTAAAATAAAATTCACAATAAACTAAATATTTAGTTGATATTTCGAAAACTGTTATTTAACTTCGTATAACTAAAAACTTAATTATAAACCTTCGAGACTATGGACACCTTGCAATATATAGTTTTGGCCAATCTATTCCTTAGCGCATTTTTTGGATTGTATGTCCTTCTGTTAAAGAAAGAGACATTTTTCCGGGTAAATAGAGTCTACTTATTATCGGCCCTCCTCCTGTCATTTGCACTGCCATTTATTCATACTGACTGGATTGGGCAGTCCGCTATTGCAGAACAGATTAAATATTCAGTTATAGCTAAACCAATTAATGTATTTGCTAGCCAGCCGACCGGAGCATCATCTTTTACATTTTTCCAGATTGTGTCAGGGATATATATTATTGGAATCATTGCATTCAGCTTATACCTGTTCATCAAGCTGTTAGCGGTTAAAAAGGTCATATTTAATTCTGATAATCAATCTTCTTATTCATTTTTTAAGAGGATATACCTGAGCGAGGGCAACTCATCTAATCAACTTATTTCTGAGCATGAACACATTCACGCGGCGCAATGGCATTCGTTAGATGTATTGTTAATGGAAATTATAATCATTTTTAACTGGTTTAATCCTTTGATGTACCTGTTCAGGAAGGAACTGAAGAATGTACATGAATTTATTGCTGACGAAGGCGCACTCAAACTTTCGGGCAGCAAAAAGGATTATGCCATGCTTTTATTTAGTCAAACGTTTGAAACACCTATAAACAATTTAGTTAACCCATTTTTTAATCAAAAATTATTAAAACAACGCATTATGATGATCCAAAAAGATAAATCGCAAAAGAGTGCACTTTTGAAATACCTGCTGGCTGTGCCTTTGTTTGCCTTGATGCTGACGCTTTCTTCAGCTACTATTGTTAAGAATGAAGTGCTGACATCGACAGAAAAGGCAACTCTTTTTCCGCAGCAAAAAGATACCCGGGTATTTACTGAGGTTGAACATGTGCCCAACTATCCGGGAGGAGTAGATAAATTCTATAAATTTCTGCAGGAAAACATTAAATACCCTGCCGAAGCAAAAAGCAAGAAAATCCAGGGTAAGGTTTTTGTATCCTTTATTGTAGAAAAGGATGGCTCACTGAGTGGTATAAAGGCTGTACGCGACCCAGGCGCAGGCTGCGGGCCTGAAGCTGTAAGAGTGATGAAGCTATCTCCTAAATGGAATCCCGGAATTCAAAACGGGCATAAGGTAAGGGTTCAGTATACCTTGCCTATCAGTTTTACGCTTAAGGCCTAACTTTATACGGGTGTCATGCTGAGGCACTCGAAGCATGCGGGCAAAGGCCTCTACGCACACACTTCGAGTGCCTCATTGTGACACCCATTTATTGTCTTTTATGTTCTATATAAAGCTTTTGGCTTTTTCCAATACTCTATCTAATCCGCTCACATCCTTACCCCCTGCAGTTGCAAAAAATGGCTGACCACCGCCGCCGCCCTGAATCTCTTTAGCCAATTCGCGAACGATGTTGCCGGCATTCAGGCCTTTGTCTTTCACCAGATTTTCGGAGATCATCACGGTGATATTTGGTTTACCCTCAAAATCTGCAGCCAGCACGAGGAAGAGATCACTTACAATGTCTTTTAGTTGATAAGCGAGGTTTTTAATAGCATCAGCATTGGGAAGCACAACCTTTTCTGCGATGAAATTGATGTCATTGATGCTCTGTGCTTTTTTAGCCAGTTCATTTTTTAAACCGGCTGATTTTTCGAGAACTGATTTTTCAATCTCTTTCTTCAGCCTGTTATTTTCATCCAACAGACTTTCGATGCTTTTGCCGATGTCTTTCGGGTTCTTCAATAGTTCCTTTAATTGGTGAATCAACAGACTCTGCTCATTAATATAGTTTTCCGCACCGATACCTGTGATCGCTTCAATACGTCGAACACCCGCAGCCACAGCACTTTCTGATACTATTTTAAAATAGCCAATATTACCTGTAGCCTTTACATGCGTACCACCGCAAAGCTCCTTTGAGAAGTTATCATCGAAAGTGATCACACGCACATACTCCCCATATTTTTCGCCAAACAAAGCTGTTACACCGCTGGTGATAGCAACCTGGTAAGCCACATTGCGTTCTTCCTTTAATGGAATATTCTCACGGACCTTTTGGTTTACAATTGCTTCAATCTGCGCCAGTTCTAACTCGGTTACTTTTGCAAAATGTGAGAAGTCAAAACGCAGGTATTCGTCGTTCACCAATGAACCTTTCTGGTTCACATGAGTCCCTAATACCTGCTTCAACGCAGCGTGCAATAAGTGCGTAGCCGAGTGATTACTCATGATATTTGCCCGGCGTGCAGGGTCGACAATGGCAGTCAAAGCATCGTCAATAGCTTCTTCAGATGGCAACTTATCTACAAAATGCACGATCAGCGCATTTTCCTTTTTGGTATCGGTTACAGTAATAACTTCACCATCCGGGAAAACCAACTCACCGGTATCCCCTACCTGTCCACCGCTTTCAGCATAGAATGGTGTTTTATCCAAAACGACCTGGTATTGCTCTTTGCCTTTGGCCGTTACCTTGCGGTATTTTATTATATGGGCTATGGTTTCGGTTTCATCGTAGCCGGTAAACTCTGTGGTGTCCTCGTCACGCAATACTACCCAATCGCCAGTGTCTACAGCCGTAGCTGCACGAGAACGTTGTTTTTGTTCCTTCAGTGCAACTTCATAGCGAATTGTATCTACAGTAAATCCCTTTTCCCGAGCCATTAACTCTGTCAAATCCAAAGGAAATCCGTATGTGTCCGATAAGAAAAACGCAAAAAGACCCGGAATAACATTTTTAGCAGTGACCTCTTCATTTCCAAACTCATCTACAAATCCAACAGTACCATGATCTTCTATTTTTGAATTATTATCTTTAATAAAATCCTCAAATAAAACGATGCCTTTTTCTAAAGTTCTAAGAAAAGATATCTCTTCTTCCAGCACAACCTTCTGCACAAAATCTTTTTGATTCCACAATTCATCAAAAACACCTTCAAATTGCTTCGCTAATAACGGTACCAATTGATTTAAGAAAGGCTCTTTAAAGCCCAGATACTGATATTGATACCTTACTGCCCTGCGCAATATACGGCGGATAACGTAACCAGCCTTATTATTAGATGGCAACTGTCCATCTGCAATGGTAAAACACACAGCCCGAACGTGGTCTGCTAATACGCGCATGGCTACAGCCTCATTCCAGCCGTCTTCGTCCGGTTTGGCAGCAGCATTATATTTCTTTCCACTTTTCTCGCTAATAAATTGGATCAGGTGCTGAAAAACATCGGTATCATAATTAGAAGTTTTATCCTGTATTACGCGCACCAAACGTTCAAAGCCCATACCTGTATCCACATGCTTAGCAGGCAACGGTTGTAATGAACCGTCCTTCAGCCTGTTAAACTGCATGAATACATTATTCCAAATTTCAATCACCTGGTCGCTGTCACCATTTACCAAACTTGCTCCGGGCACTTTAGCACGCTCATCAGCAGGACGGTTATCATAATGTATCTCCGAACACGGACCACATGGACCGGTTTCGCCCATTTCCCAAAAGTTATCCTTTTTGTTGCCCATCAGGATACGCTCAGGCGCAATATGCAATGCCCAAAAATCGTAGGCTTCCTGGTCTTTTGGCAGGCCTTCTTTTTCGTCGCCTTCAAAAATGGTTACGTAAAGGCGGTCTTTATCAATTTTTAATGTTTCGGTAAGCAATTCCCAGCTCCAGGCAATGGCTTCTTTTTTAAAATAGTCGCCAAAGCTCCAGTTGCCCAGCATCTCGAACATAGTATGGTGATAGGTATCAATACCTACTTCTTCCAGGTCGTTATGCTTACCGGAAACGCGCAAACAACGCTGGGTATCAACCACGCGTGGGTATTTCGCGGGTGCTTCGCCCAGGAAAATGTCTTTAAACTGGTTCATACCAGCGTTGGTGAACATCAGTGTCGGGTCGTTTTTTACAACAATAGGAGCCGATGGCACTATGGTGTGCCCTTTGGAAACAAAAAAATCCAAAAAAGCCTTACGTATCTCTGAAGAAGTCATGAAATGTTAAATAGTCCGCAAAGTTAATTATTCGCTTCAAAGTGCGAAAACGGCATCAGAAACAAGTTTATCATGAGAATGAGCACTTTACAAGTATTAACAAGAGTAAAACTTTTCCACACTTTTGTATTTTATGGAACATTATTAGTTAAGCATGCGTTAAAGAGAAAAATTGAAATTAACTTTGGAATATGCCTTACAAAGAGCACGAGATTAGTAAAATGTACTACACCATGGGTGAGGTGGCTGCTATTTTTGATGTAAATCAGTCATTGATCAGGTTTTACGAAAAAGAATTTGATGTACTACAGCCTAAAAAGAATAAAAAAGGCAATCGTTATTTTACTCCTGAAGATATCGAACATCTGAGGATCATATTCCATTTAGTGAGAGACAAAGGCTACACTATTAACGGCGCACGCGAGCACCTGAAGAAAAACATGGATGAGTCTAAAGACCATCAGCGCGTGATCGACTCGCTGGAAAGCATTAAGAAATTCTTGTTAGAAGTTCGCGAACAGCTATAATTCCTTTATTTCAATAAACTACTATTCTTTTTAAAGAGATTTTTCTCTTTGAAATCATATCTTTATTTCCAGAATTTGTGCTGATCACCCCTCAGTACCTGAACCTGTTAAATTGATATGATAGTCGCTCACAAAGGCGAAATCCCATTTGCAATACTACTTCTCCCCTTTTTAGCCGGAATCGGTTCGGGTATTTGGTTTCCTGTATTTTCTTTTGCTTTACTACTTACTGTTATACTTTCGGGCCTGATCGTTCTTTTCATCAGCCTTAATCTGCTTTATAAAAAGCTTAATCTTTACAAGGTAAAATGGCTCGGTGGAACATTGATCTACAGTCTATTATTTCTTTTAGGTTGGACTATCACTTTAAAATATAACGAACTCAACAGCAAAGATCATTTCTCAAAAGGTCGTGCCGACTATCTGTTGGTGAAGATCAGTAGTGAACCAAAATTGAATGGTGATTTATTAAGATTTACAGCAACTATTGAGGATAACATCAAAAATGGAAAGGCAACTCTGTCGTCAGGCAATTTGCTAATTACCATAAAAGACAGTATAGTCAGAGTTTTATATTATGGCGACGAATTACTGATACCAGCGAATTATCACGCTGTCGATCCGCCATACAACCCTGCAGAGTTTAATTACAAACAATACCTCGCCAATCAGAATATCCATTACCAGGAGTTCCTATACCCTCATCAATATTATATCCTATCAAAAAATAGCGGCAATGGTTTGATTGCTTATTCGCTTAGATTGAGACAGCAACTGATTGGAAAGTTTAAAAGGCATATTCATAGTCCTGAAGCTGTTGCCGTAGCATCGACCTTAATATTAGGTTACAAAGCCGATTTGAGTAATGATGTTTTGCAGGCCTATTCTAAAACTGGAACCGTCCATGTGCTGTCAGTTTCCGGTGCGCATGTGGCCATTCTTTTCCTGGCGTTGGATTTTATGCTGGGCTTTCTTAACCAGTTCAGATACGGTAAAACCATCAAGGTGATATTACTTATCTCTATTATTTGGTACTATTCATTACTCACAGGCTTTTCGCCTGCTGTCTTTCCAGCACATTGGGATCCTAAGCTTAGAATTCCACGTGGACAAGTTGTCGCG
>JADMIO010830153.1_pt1 | contig 69736 bp, 61 predicted proteins | sample 8958161 | NCBI WGS metagenome assembly JADMIO01 (sample SAMN16585339, study PRJNA669376) | soil metagenome | isolation source: Crop rotation soil | place: USA: Cullars Rotation, Alabama | collected 2011 | reverse complement strand
CGCGACAACTTGTCCACGTGGAATTCTAAGCTTAGGATCCCAATGTGCTGGAAAGCCGTGACACTCGGGACTTCGGGAGTCGTTTTTGCGGCAACAGAGTCGCCGCTGATCGAGCCCGGAGGAAGGCTGCATGCGTTTTGTCACGCGGTCGCAGGTCGCTGGCATTTGATGGGAGTCATGCTCAGCGCCGCCGGCAGCTTGCAGTGGTATCGCGACAAACTCGCGTGCGATCGAAGTTTTGCAGAGCTGGGTGATGAGGCTGCGCAAGTGCCTGCTGGAAGTGAAGGGTTGATATTTTTGCCATACTTGAGTGGAGAACGCACACCGCATCCCGATCCACTCGCACGCGGCGCATGGATTGGGCTGACGACGCGTCACGGTCAGGCGCATTTGACGCGATCGATACTCGAAGGCGTCGCGTTTGGAATCAAAGACATGTTTTGCCTGATGCGAGACGCCGGACTGGGATCGATCGAAGAGGTTCGCGTCTCGGGTGGAGGCGCGAAGAGTTTGCTGTGGCGGCAGATCCTTGCAGACACTCTCGACGCGAAGCTCGTCACAGTTAATACAACTGAAGGCGCAGCGTTCGGAGCGGCGCTACTGGCTGGCGTCGGCGCCGGCGTGTGGTCCAACGTCGACACGGCTTGCGCAGAGACGATCTCGACGCGTGATCACGTCACTCCAAACACGGCAGCGAGCAAGCTCTACGAATCACTCTACGAGCAATACCGGAATCTCTACCCAACCCTCAAACCCACCTTCCACGCGCTTTCAAATCTTTAGCCACAAAAGGCACAAAAGGGTACAAAGATATGCGTTGACTTTTGGTCCAAGGGAGAGTAATGTGCCGCCGCTCAAGGTCAGTGTTAACCATAAACAATCCCCCCTTCGCCGACTAAAAGGAGACGACTATGGAGTACCTCACTCCGAAAGATTTCGCAGATGATAATCCGTTAAGCACTGTCAGCCGGCGCGTGTTCATCAAGGGCCTGGGATTCGTCAGTGTCGCGCTGCTCACGAGCACCCTCGGCGGTTGCGACAAGCTGGCCGACGCGATCAAGAATCGTCCCGTGCGTCGTCGACTGCGCACCGGCTCAGCCGAAGTCGATGCCGATATCAACACGTATCGCAGCGCCGTTCAGGCGATGAAAGCCTTGCCTGCCGGTAATCCGATAAGCTGGGCAGCGCAGGCGGCGATACACGGCAACAACGTAAGTTTCACTTTCTGCGAACACGGCACGGATCATTTCTTCGACTGGCATCGTGCTTTCCTTTTCTTCTTCGAAAAGATTTGCCAGAAGGTAAGCGGAAACCCGAAGTTTGGATTGCCTTACTGGAACTGGAACCAGAATCCGGTGATCCATCCTGCCTTCCTCGTCAACGGCGACCCGCTCTTCATGTCGCGCAGCAACACTGACATGACGAACGTGTGGGCGATCAGTACTGCCGCGCTCGATCCGATCATGCAGGACACAAATTTCTTCACGTTCATGAGCCAGATTGAAAGCACGCCTCACAACACAATCCACTGCGCGGTGGGCCAAACGATGTGCTCGACTGCTTCAGCGCTCGATCCGCTCTTCTGGACACACCACTGCATGATCGATTACTGCTGGGCCAAGTGGAACATCGAGCTCAATAACAACAATACCAACGACGGCGCCTGGATCAGTCACGCGAACAGTCACTTCGTCGATGCCGACGGCAATCCGCAGGAGCAGAATGGCGGCGTCACGACCATCGAGCCGTTGCTCAGTTATCGTTACGAAAGCAGCGCGATCGGCAGCGCGCCTGCCACCGCGGAGCTGGCGACGAAGTCTGCTTTTCAGAAAGTCGAACAGCGAGTCCGCGCGGGCGCGAATATCAGGTTCGAGGTCAAACAACGCGTGCGGCTGGCTGACAAAGCCGCTGTCAGTATCGCCAAACCGTTTTCGAAAGAGACAAAACTCTCGCCGCAGGATTTTGCGGCGATCATTAATAGCGACACCGCGCGCGAGCGGATCTTTGCGACTATCGAGTTTGCCGCTGTTCCGCCGCACGCCGATTTCGCTGTGCGCGTGTTTGTGAATTTGCCGAATGCAAGCAGCAGCACGCCGACTGAGGATCCGCACTTCGCCGGCAGCTTTGCTTTCTTCGGTACTCACGGCGAGGGTGCTGCGGCGGGTGGTCACCAGCATCAACCGAAGTTTCTGGTGAACCTGACGAATGCGATTCAACGACTCAGAAGTAGTGGGCAGTTGAAGGAGGGCACTCCGATTTCATTGCAGTTAGTGCCGGCGCCGTTTGCAGGAAAGTTCGAGCGCGAAGACACGCAGTTGGAGTTGAACGGAATTGAGATAATCACGACGCCTGTTATAATCAATCCGCCTCCTCAGTAGTTTGTTGTCATTCAGAAGATGGTGTGCGATGAGGCTATCCAGGCTGGGTTTTTGTGTTTGTCTGTTAACGTTCGCAGTCGCTGCGTGTAACGGCACAATGCTACACGTTGGCTCACCGCCGCAGAACGCGAACACGTCTCAAAAAGACAAGAGCGATCAAGCTGTGTTCTCGCTCAACCTCCAGAACCCCGAAATCACACAGAAGATCCTGCCCGACGATGGCGACCCTACAAAAGCGCGCTTCGTTCAGGTCGAGGTGATCAAGATCACGAATCCGCAGAAGCGTCCGGCGGAGTTTGAGGTTCGCTATCAACCAAGCGCTGGTGAAAAGATTTTGCTCGGAAGTTTTAGTCTTTATCCACCGGACAATCCCGGCAAGTTCATCGTGCCTACGCAGGGCAAAGTCAAAGCTGAAGGAACGCTGATCTTGTCGCTCGTGAAGTCAGACCGCGTCGTCGCCGGCGACGTGGTTGAAGTTATCGTTCGACCGATGAAATTCGTGAACCGTTAGCGGCGAATCTACACTTAGACGAATGAGATGAGAGCAGCTCGCGTAAAAGGTTTTGGAGATGTGGACCAGCTCGAGCTGGTCGAGTTGCCGGAGCCGGAGCTGCAACCGGGGCAGGTGCGATTACGCGTCGAAGCTTCCGGGTTGAACTATGCCGACGTCATGCAGCGCGCAGGTCTTTATCCCAGTGGACCAAAGCCACCGTTTACCTCCGGTCTCGAAGCGGCGGGCGTGGTTGAGAGTGGCGAGGGAGTGCCGGCCGGATCGCGCGTGATGGTGGTTTCACCGGGCGGCTGTCACGCGGAACGAATGTGTGTTAGCGCGGTTGCGTGCATGCCCATTCCTGATTCGATGTCTTTCGTCGAAGCTGCTGCTTTCCCCGTTCAATATCTGACTGCGTATCACGCGCTCACGACTGTCGGCAGGGCCGTCGCGGGCGAGACAGTTTTGATTCACGCAGCGGCGGGCGGCGTCGGCACGGCAGCGGTGCAGATCGCGAAGCTGCTGGGCTTGCGTGTCGTTGGCACTGCATCTTCCGAAGAGAAGCGCGCGCGCGTGCTGGAGCTCGGGGCTGATGAGGCGCTCAGTTACGAGGAATTCGATCAAAGATTGAATGGCAAGAATGCGCCGGCGCTGATACTCGAAGCGGTCGGTGGCGACGTGTTTAGCCGCAGTCTCGAGATCCTGCCGTCACTCGGACGACTCGTAGTCTTTGGCGCGGCAAGCAGGGACGTGCAGCCGATCGACACGTTGAAGTTACTGTTTCGATCGCAGGGCGTGTTTGGTCTGCATCTGAGTGCGATCTTCGAACGGCCGAGTCTGATGGGTGAATCGATGAAGCGAATGTTCGAGTGGATCGGGCAGGGAAAGTTGAAGATGCAGGTCGGACATGTTTTGCCGCTCGCGCAGATTCGTGAAGCTCACCACTTGATTTCGAGTCGAAAGAGCTACGGAAAGATCGTGTTGGTGCCGTAGGCTCTTTATCCACAGATTACGCAGATTGTTTATGCATCTGTGTAATCTGTGGATAACCCGGCGTTGACAGGAAATCATTCGTCGGTTTTTAATATTAGGCCAACCCCCTTCACTGCTCCCCCTTAACGATTAATGCCCAAAGACTCTACCGATCTGAGTTTTTTAAGTGGCGGCGGCGAAATGGGCGAACGCATGCGCGCGTTCGACTGGTCCAGCAGCCCTGTTGGTCCCGCGGCCCAGTGGCCCCAGTCACTCAAAACCGCCGTCTCCATCTGCATCGGCTCGCGTTACCCAATCGTCATCTGGTGGGGTAATCCCGAGTACACGATGTTCTATAACGACGGCTACATTCCCATTCTCGGCGTTACGAAACATCCGGGCTGGCTCGGCCGCTCCGGTCGTGAGGCCTGGAAAGAGATCTGGCCCACTGTCGGTCCAATGCTCGACAGCGTCTTCCAGACAGGCGAGGCAACCTGGTCAGAAGATCTGCTGCTGGTCATGGACCGTAACCTGCAGCGCGAAGAAAATTATTTCACGTTTTCTTACAGTCCTATTCGCGGCGACAAAGATAAGATCGACGGAATCTTCTGCGCCTGCTACGAAACTACCGGGCGCGTAGTTGGCGAGCGACGGCTGCAAACACTGCGCGATCTTGGTCGCATCGAGGTGAAATCGGCCGAAGAAGCCTGCCAGGTCGCACTCAACACACTCGCAGCCAATCGTCACGATGTGCCGTTCGCCCTCGTTTACCTGCTCGAAGAAGATGCCCGCGAGGCGCGCATGATTTGCGCGAGTGGAATTGAGTCGGATTCTACTGCCGCGCCGGCCATCATCACGATGAATGACAGGGCAACGTGGCCGCTGCGCGACGTGTTTGAAACCGGCACGGCGCAAGTTGTTTCTGACGTCGAGGAACGATTCGGCTCGTTGCCGGGTGGTCCATGGCCCGAGTCGTGCAACACGGCTTTGATTCTGCCGATCGGCGCGTCTGGTTATGCCAAGCCGTCGGGGTTTCTCGTGGCCGGCCTCAGTCCCCGGCGCATGTTTGACGCGGAGTATCGAAGTTTCTTCGAACTGGTGGTTGGTCACATCAGCACGGCGATCTCAAACGCGAGCGCGTTCCAGGAAGAGCGCAAACGTGCGGAAGCGCTCGCAGAAATCGACCGCGCCAAGACGACCTTCTTTTCAAATGTCAGCCATGAATTCCGCACGCCGCTGACGCTCATGCTTGGCCCACTCGAAGAAACGCTTGCGGACACGAGCGTATCCACGAGCGTTCACGATCGCCTCGACGTGGCCTATCGCAACAGCGTCCGTCTGCTCAAGCTCGTGAACACGCTACTCGATTTCTCGCGCATCGAAGCCGGGCGTATCGAGGCAGTGTACGAAGCCGTCGATTTGCAAGCACTGACTCTCGAGCTGGCGAGTATGTTTCGCTCAGCGATCGAGAAAGCCGGGCTGAAACTGATCGTTGACGATTCACCTCTCGAGGCCGAGGTCTACGTCGATCGCGAGATGTGGGAGAAGATCGTTTTCAACCTGCTTTCGAATGCGTTCAAGTTTACGTTTGACGGCGAGATCACGGTTCGGTTGAAAAAGTCAGGCGACGATGTTGAGCTCGAAGTGAGTGACACCGGAACCGGAATCCCGGACGTCGAGTTGTCACACTTGTTCGAGCGTTTTCATCGCGTCAAGGGGGCGCGCGGGCGCAGTTATGAAGGTTCCGGAATCGGACTGGCTCTAGTCCAGGAGCTCGTGAAACTCCACGGCGGCGCGGTGCGAGTCAGAAGTGAAATCGGAAAGGGAAGCACTTTCACGGTCAGTATTCCCACCGGCTCAGCGCACTTGCCTGCAGAACGACTCGGCGGCGCGCGTACGCTCGCGTCGACGAGTGTGCGGAGTGACGCGTATGTCGATGAGCTATTGAAGTGGCTTCCTGACGGAACCGATCACCTCGATACTCTCGGTTTAGTTTCGGCAACGCAGGGGGACCAGCCACGCGCTCGCATCCTGCTTGCCGATGACAACACTGACATGCGTGAGTATCTGCGGCGATTGCTGGCGACGAAATACGACGTCGAGGCAGTGGCCGAAGGTGAAACTGCGCTTGCGGCTGCGCTCAGTCAGAAATTCGATCTCGTTTTGTCTGACGTGATGATGCCGAAGCTGGACGGATTCGGTTTGCTGCGGGCGCTGCGTGCGAACGAGAAGACGCGAACGACGCCGGTGATACTGCTGTCAGCGCGCGCGGGCGAGGAGTCGCGCGTTGAAGGCATGGGCGCGGGCGCGGACGATTATTTGATCAAGCCGTTTTCAGCGCGCGAGCTGATGGCGCGGGTTGAGGCGCATTTGAATCTTCAGCGCGTGCGTCGCGAGTCGGAAGAAGCGGTGTTGCAGTTGATAGTGCGCGAGCAGAAAGCACGCGCGAGCGCTGAGATTGCGAATCGCGTGAAAGACGATTTTCTCGCGATGCTTTCGCACGAGCTGCGCACGCCGCTCAACGCGATCTTCGGCTGGACGCACTTGTTGAAGCGCGGCAAGCTGAGCGAAGCGGAGCGCGCGCGTGGCATCGACATCATCCAGCGCAACGCTGAAGCCCAACGCGCGATCATCGACGAGCTGCTGGATATCTCGCGCATCGTGACCGGTAAGTTGCAACTCGATCCCAAGCCGATCGAGCTCGTGAGTGTTATCCAGGCCGCGATTGATGCGGTTCGTCCGGCGTCGGACGCGAAGAACATTCAGATCGTTGCCACACTCGATCCTGGCGCCGGACTTGTTATGGGCGAAGCGGTGCGATTGCAGCAGGTCGTTTGGAACCTGCTTTCAAATGCGGTGAAGTTCACGCCGGTAGATGGTCGTGTGGAAGTCGAGCTGAGAGCGGTTGGAACACGTGTCGAAATCGTGGTTCGTGATTCGGGTGAAGGCATCGTGCCGGAGTTTCTGCCGTACATCTTCGAGCGCTTCAGGCAGGCTGATACGTCGGCGAAGCGTACGCATGGCGGGCTTGGACTCGGGCTTTCGATCGTGAGCAGTCTCGTCGCGATGCATAGCGGCGACATTCGCGCGGAGAGTGATGGCGAAGGGAAAGGGGCGACGTTCATTGTCACGCTGCCGCTGATCACGGGGTTGCTGCGTCCAACGGAGCCGGTGGCGATGGGCAAGTGGCAACCAAACGGATCGATTACAGAACTGAATCCCGACGTGTTGAGTGGATTGAAAGTTCTCACGGTAGATGATCAGCAGGATACGCGCGAGTTGATCATGCTGGCGCTCGGTCGCTACGGCGCGGAAGTTAGGGCGAGCGATTCGGCGTCGATGGCGTTGAAGATGATCGCAGACTGGAAGCCGGATGTTGTCGTTTCGGATATCGGATTGCCGGAGATGGATGGTTACGATTTCATGCGGCGGCTGCGTGAGATCGAGGGTGATGGAGAGCGCATTCCGGCGATTGCCGTGACGGGTTATGCGGGCGCGCTTGATGAGTCGAAGGCGTTGAATGCGGGTTACGCGCTACATCTGTCGAAGCCGATCGAGTTGAATGAGCTCGCGAAGGCGATAGCGCGCGTGTCGCGGCGAATATAGTTAGACAGGATTACAGGATTTTTCATGATTTACATGATTTCAATCTTGTCAATCATGCAAATCCTGTAATCCTGTCTAAACCAGCCCCATCTGCCGCGCCAGCTCAGTGGCCGTCTGCGGCCGGTCATCGGGGTCTTTCGCCAGCGCATGCATGATGCCAACTGAAATCCTTCTTGGTATACCGAGCGCTTCCGCAAACGGTGGCGGCGGCTCCTGCAAGTGCCTGTTAATCACACCTGAAACCGTTTCTGCTTCAAACGGTCTCTTACCCGAAAGCATCTCGTAGAACATCGTGCCGAGGCTGTAAACATCTGAGCGCGCGTCGAGCGGCTCACCCAAACACTGCTCCGGCGACATGTAAAAAGGCGTGCCGACAACCGCGCCCGAAGATGTCGCGCCGGCGTCAGCGAGGAGCTTCGCCAAACCGAAGTCGACCACTCTCACGCTCTCGAGCTCAAACTCATCATCAGGCGCAACGACGAGAATGTTTTCCGGTTTGAGATCGCGATGGACCACGCCTTGTCGATGCGCTGCCCCGACACCCGCGCAGATGCCACGCATCAATCGCACGCCGCGCTCGACCGAAAAATGGTGCTCGCTTCTCAGCAGCTCGCGCAGCGGCGTTCCTCTCACAAACTCCATCACGATGTACGCGGGAGCGTGCACGTCGTCAGTTTCACCGAAGTCGTGAATGGTGATGACACTTGGATGACGCAGCATCGCCGCAGCGCGTGCTTCTCGACGGAAACGTTCCAGCGCGGCGTCGTCTTTTACAAACTTGCCGGTGAGGATCTTCACGGCTACGTCGTCGCCGATGTGTACGCGACGCGCGCGATAAACGAGGCTCATGCCGCCCTCGCCGAGTTTCGCCACGAGCTCATACTTCCCGTCGATCTTGTGTCCGATGAGTGGATCGGTATTGACGAATTGAACCGTGGGAAGGGAAGCGACGAAGTGGCTTTCGTAGTACGGGTGTTGACCGGCGCCGGGAAGTGTCAACGGTGAGCCGCAGTCGGCGCAAAACATCGCCTCTTTGTCGAGAAACAACTCACACGCGACGCAAAACGGTTTGCTCGATCGCAACTCGGCGAGTAGCTCGTCGAGTTTGTCTTCGATCGTATCGAGGCCGTTTGCTCCGGTGGCGGAGGCGCGGATCTCGCCCTCGGGATCGAAGAGGAAATAGATGGGGAGGTTTTCCTGTCTGTGACTGACTTTGTAGTCGTTATCGAGCGCGCATGGCTCCGTGACGTTGAGCCGCACGATCGCATCACGCACGGTGCGTGGATCTTTTTCAGCTTCAGACTGCGGCACGTGTACAGCGACGACGCGCAGTCCTTCACGCTTGCGCTGTTCGCGTAGCTGTGCGACCTGGGCCAGATTAGTCTTCGACGTCTCCGAGCTGACGGACCAGAAGTGGACCAGCGTCGGGTGACCCTTCATCTGTCGCGCAGTAACCCGCCGGTTCAGCCACACCGTCGCCAGCTCAAATGACGGCACTTGCAATTCAACGTTCATTTTAATGTCGTCGGGGGATGTACAGAACCGAGCGCGGTAGCGCCGGGTCAACTTCAATTATCGCGTCTGGTGGAGCATTTGACCCGGCGCTACCGCGCTCGGTTCTGTGCTTACCCCCAGGTCGTCCGGATCTGCGGGGGATTCATCAGGGTTTGCATCACCACGCAATACTGCTCGGTCTTCTCTTTGAGCGTGGCTAACTGGTCGGGGGTTGCGTCGGGGGCTTTGATGTCGAATCGTGCGTGGATGTCCTGAAAACCAACCGGGACTTCTTTTGAGATTCCGAGCGTGCCGCTCAGATCCATCTCGCCTTCAACCTCCACGCGAATGTGTTCGAATGGGATTTTCATCGCTGTGGCGACGAGTTGGCAAGTCAACTGAGCACATGCAGCTAGCGCGCCCAGTAATAGATCGCCAGAACAGGCAGCGGTGCCGGGACCACCGACACCGCTATGCGCCTGCGCTTCAAAGATCTTCTGACCCACTTCCACTGAGCACGTAATCGGAGTATCGGTTTGATCGCTCTGGGCCCGCAGCGTGATGCGCGAGCTGTTTGGATCGCTGCGATACTTCTCCTTCAGCGGTTTCTGGATTGATCGAAGATCCATTATTCCTCGGACGTGGTCGGGTCGATAATCGTCTTCACTTGCGAAACGTGATTCGCCGGAAATCCACCGCGCCGCGCGTGCTCCTGAATCATCTCCTCATTCGGCGCGACGTAAACACAGTAAAGCTTGTTGTCTGTGACGTAACTCTGCACCCATTGAATCTGCGGCCCCATCTCATTCAACACACTGCATGACCGCTGTGACAACGTTTTCAGCTCCGCGGGCGTCAACTTGCTCGCCCCCGGCACGACTCGCTCAATAACATACTTTGGCATTGATGTTCTCCAATCGAGTTTTATTGCAGTTCGGTTAACAACCTCTGAAACTCTTCATCATCACGTATCGGATCAAATGCGCTATCCGCCCGGGCCCAGTGGGCCACGGTCCTGAATCCACTGTCAAACGCGCGACGAAGTAGTATCAACGATGCTTTCGTCTCTCCTAGTAACGCGTAAGCGCACGAGCAATTGTATACAGCGAGGCCGTCATTTGGTTCCAACTCGAGCACTCGCTTCAACGTCGCGGTGGTTTCTTCAGGGCTGCCAAACCGCGCGTACGCTTCCGCGAGGCGACTCATCACGATGATATCGTCAAGACTTGCTTCGAGCTTTCGCGAGGTGATCTCGATCACTTTGAGCTCGGCTTTGTCGGCGGCGGCCTCGTTACCGAGCTTTCTATACGCACCCGCGAGGAATATCCAGGCGTCTTCGTCGTAAGGCTTGAGCTCCGCAGCGCGGCGATAGTGTTTTCGTGCGCCTTCGAAATCGTTCGATAACTCCGCGATGATGCCGAGCCGTAGATGGCCCGGATAAAAGTCAGCGTTCTCTTTGAGAAGCTCCTCGATCGCGCGCTTCGATTCAGAAAACCTTCTTTGATTGAAGTAAACGGTCGCGATGCCAAACTTGGCGTCGAGTGACGTTGGTTCGAGCTCCAGCGCTTTCCGGTTCATCTCGATCGCTTTGCTCAGCCAGGTGGAAGCGCCGTCGTACCACTCGTACATCGTCGAGTAAGCTTCGGCGAGGCCGGCGAATGCCGATGCAAATTCCGGATCGATCGCGATCGCGTCCTCAAACATCCTGATCGCGTTCTCGGTGTTTCGCTTGCCTTTCAGATAGAGAAGCTCGCGCCCACGCATGTAGAAATCGTAAGCGCGCAGATCATCCGTCGGCTTGTGCGTCAGCAGCTCTCGCTCCGACTCCGTGAGCGAGATTTTCAACGCTTCGACGATCTTTTGCGAGACTTCGTTTTGCAGATCGAAGATGTCTTCGACCATCCGATCGAAACGTTCGGCCCAGAGATGATAGCCGTCGCGAACGCTGATGAGCTGGGCGGTGATGCGAATTCTGTTGCCGGCGGTGCGCACACTGCCTTCGAGGATGTAGTTCACGCGCAGCGCATCGCCGACCTGGCGCGTGTTTACTTCCTTGTTTCGAAACGGCAGTACGTCAGTACGCGAGACGACTTTCAGCTCTTTGATTTTCGAGAGATCGGTGATGATGTCTTCCGTCATGCCGGCGCAGAAGTAGTCGCTCTCTTTTTCCGAGTTCATGTTCTCGAAGTAGAGGACGGCGATCGACTTGTCAGGCACGGCGTCTGTACTGAACGACTCTCCTGACGATCTCGTAGTCGTGACTCTGTGTGACTGCGTTTCGATCGCGCGCTTCAGATCTTTCAGATCGGTCATGAAGTCTTTGACTGTCTGATAGCGCTCGTCGCGCTCCTTGCGCAGCGCGCGGCGGATGATGAGATCGAGCTCGCGTGGTCCATCCGGCAAGTGCGGCAGAAGCGGGTCAGGATCGCGATGTAAGATTCCTGACATGATGTCGATTGTCGTTGGCGCGGCGAACGGTTGGCGCCCGGAAATCATTTCGTAGAGCACGCAGCCGAGGCTCCAGATGTCTGTGCGGACGTCGAGCTCCATGCCGCGGGCTTGTTCCGGCGACATGTAGTGCGCGGTGCCGAGGACCATGCCGTATGCGGTGTTGATAAAGTTCTGCGTCGGCGCGAGCGAGTCAGTCTCGAGTGTTTGCCGTTCACGGGTGAGTTTCGCGAGACCGAAATCGAGAACTTTAACGATGCCGTCGTGACGCAGCATGATGTTGTCAGGCTTGATGTCGCGATGAATGATGCCGACGTCGTGTGTCGAGCCGAGTGCGCCGGCGACTTGAATGCCGACCTCGATCGCGTCGGCTGGACTGAGTGGTCCTTTTCTTATCCGGTCGCGCAGTGTTTCGCCGTCGATGAACTCGGTGGCGATGAAGTGTTCCGAATCAACCTCGTCGATCTCGTAGATGGTGAGAATGTTTGGGTGGTTGAGCGCGGAGACTGCCTTGGCCTCCTGGACGAATCGACGCACGCGTTCCCCAGTCGGATCGGCGACGATGTCAGAAGGCAGGATTTTCAGTGCGACTTTGCGGTCGAGTTTGGTGTCGTTGGCGAGGTAAACCTCACCCATGCCACCCGCGCCGAGTTGGGAGCAAATTTCGTAGCGACCGATCCTTTTGCGCGCGGGGAACGACAAGGCTCAATCCGGGGGAGGTCTTTCTGGACTCTGACGAAGCAGCGGTTATTGTAGATTACTCGTTACAGGGACGACAAATTCCCCTCGTTCAGTAACGCGCAGAAATCGATGCTGGTGGGCCGTGAGGCTTTAAATTAAAGATCTTCTCTGCGGTTCTCAGCATATCTCTGCGTCCTCTGCATTTGAGTTGCCGTTTTAACGCAGAGAACGCTGAGGTACGCCGAGGACGCAGAAAAATTAATCTAGGTGTTGCTCGTTTTGCCACCACCGGCGGCGGCGGAGCTGGTTGTTGTTCCGGGAGTGCCGCTGATGCCGCTTGTTCCCGTTCCCGTTCCTGTTCCCATGCTCGATCCGGTGCTGGTGCTCGAGTAATCGCCGTAACGTCCCTGCTTCACGCGCAGACGATTCTCGACGTTCGTCACACCCGACACCGACTCCGCAATGTCTTCAGCGCGTCGCTTGTCCTCGCGGCTGTTGACCGTACCAGTCAAGGTCACTTCCGTGTTCGTCACCATCACCTCGACATCCGATGCGTCGATGTAATAGTCGTCGCTGAGTCGATCGTTAACATCTTCCTTGATGCGGTCGTCCGAACGGCGATAATTTTTCGGTCCACGCCCGCGATGTTCACGCTGCTGGTCCATACGACGCCGGCGCTCGGCCTCTTCATCACCAAACCACGAGGCCACTGCGTCCGACGCGCGATCCCACCAGCCGCGGTCTTCGCCGCGGTCATTGCGGTCGCGATCGTAGTTATAACTGCGCTCGCCGTATGACTCATTCGAGCGGAATCCGGTCGGGTAGTTGTAGCGCTGCTGCGAGTAATCGCGCATGCCTTCGCTGTAACCACGCTCGGCGCCGGAGCGTCCGTAGCTGCCGTATCTGCTTTCGCGCCTGTCGTCGTCGCGTTCGTTCTCCCAACCGCGGCCCCAGTAGCCCTCGCGGCCGCTTTCACGTCCTCCTCCCGAAGATGATTCGCGACCGTATCTCTCGGATTCTCTGCCGCCACGGCCATAGCTGCCGGCGCTGTATCCGTGACCACCTTTAGTCCCGTATTCACCGTAGCGACCTTCACGCCCGCGACTCTCACCATAACGGCTCTCACCCCAGCGGTTTTCCGCACGCTCTCCGAAAGAGCGCGTATTGTCTAAACTCGGACGCCGGTTGTACTGGCCGTAATACTGTGAGTCACGGTCATAATCACGATCATCACGATCGTCATATCTCTCTGACATCTTTAAACTCCTTTCACTTACCATTGCTCGTTATAATTTCGATAGTGCTCCGCTTCATGCTGTCAGCACCCTTTCACAAACCTGTTTCCTTTGAGCCACAAAAAGGCACAAAAGCACAAAAAACTTTTGGTGCGTTTTGAGGTTAACTCAACTTAGAAGGGATGAGAGTGTCGCAGGATTGATGTTGCCGCCGGAGATGATGCAGACGACTTTGCCGGGGCAGGGGGAGGTGGAGAGGGTGCAGGCGACGGGGCAGGCGCCCGCGCCTTCGGAGACGATGTGGTTGTGGGTGATTAAGAGACGAAGGGCGGAGGCGATCGAATCCAGATCTGCCACGAGCGCGCCGTCGATCAATGTGCGGGCGCGTTCGAACATTTGTGGGAAGACTGCTTTCGCGCCGATGCCGTCGACCCACGACGGTTGGTAGTCGATCACGGTTGGAGCGCCTGCTGCCAATGAGGCGGCGAATGGTGCGGCGGTCGCAACTTCAGCGGTGAAGACCTTGCACGAAGGAGATAACTGACGTAGCGCTGAGGCCACACCGCAGGTGAGTCCACCGCCGCCCCACGGAATCACGACTGCATCAACGTCAGGCAAGTCTTCCACGATCTCCAAACCGATCGTGCCGTTGCCAGCCATCACGTGCGGGTCGTCAAACGAGTGGATAAACGTTCCCTCAACACCAGCAAACGAACGCTCCTCAAATGCTCGCCACCAATCATCAAACGAAACCTTGATCACGCGGCCGCCGAGCCGCTCGATAGCTAACACCTTCGCATCAGGCGCGGAAGAGGGCGCGATCACCGTGCACGGTACGCCGAGCTCGCGCGCACACCACGCCACACCCTGGGCCATGTTTCCCGCCGACGCCGTCACCACTCCAGGCTCGAGCCGCTCCGGCGAGAGGCGCGCAATCGCATTCGCAGCGCCACGGATCTTGAACGATCCGATCGGCTGGAGATTCTCCAATTTCAGGTAGATCTCTGCCGGCGCGTCGAGCAAATTGAGGCGAACGAGCGGCGTTCGGATCGCCTTTCCGGCAATCACGCGCCGCGCTTCTTCGATCGCAGATAATGGAATTAAATCCATCGTTTTGCAGCTTACAATGATCATTGACTTTCGAGCTACTCAAGAGTAAAAGGTTCGCAACCTTCGACCGAATTCCAACTCAGGAGAACGATCATGAAAGTCCTAACCACGGTTCTAACTCTACTCGTCCTTTTCACTGTCACCGCCGTCGCGCAAAACTGGGATCCGGACTTGCAGTTGAAAGTTAAAGCGGTCGGCATACCGAGAGTTTCTCCTGACGGAAAGCGCGTGGTCTATACCGTCAACGAAGCAGTGATGACGGCAGACAAGAGCGAGTTTGTGACTCAGATCTGGCTGGCCAACATCGCCACCAGACAGAATACGCAGCTAACATTCGGCGAGAAGTCTTCCACGAATCCGAAGTGGTCGCCGGACGGAAACTGGATCGCCTTCACGTCGAATCGCAAAGACAACCGAAACCAACTCTACCTACTGAGCATAAACGGCGGTGAAGCTGAACCGCTCACTGATGGCAAGAGCTCCGTCGGTAACTTCGAGTGGTCGCCTGACGGTCGCTCGATCGCCTTCACGATGACCGATATAAAGACCGAAGAAGAAGAGAAGAATGACAAAGGCAGAAACGACTTTCGCTGGGTTGATGAAAACGTGAAACTCGCGCGTCTCTACGTGCTCGCCATTCAAAAAGACGCGAACGGCAAACGCGAGCCACGCAAACTCACGACTGCCAACTACCAGGTCGAAGATTTTGACTGGTCCAGCGACGGATCGCGCATCGCTTTTGGGCACGTCAAGTCGCCGCTCGCCAACGATTGGCCCACGTCCGATGTCTCTGTGATCGAAGTCGGAAGCGGGAAGATTACGGACCTGGCCAACTCCCCCGCTGCTGAAACTTCTCCGCTTTATTCACCTGATGGAAACTCGATCGCCGTACTCGCCAGCGACAATCCACCGCGCTGGGCGCAGGCCGGCGTGATCCAGATCTTCCCGGCGAATGGCGGTCAGCCGAAGACGCTCGCCGGCTCATTCGACGCGCAACCAGGCATCGCCGGCTGGTCGAGCGATAGCAAACGAATCTACTTCTCCGAAGCGAAAGGTACCGGCACGCAGATCTACGTGCTCGACGTCGCGGCGAATCGTATCGACGAGATCAAAACCACACCCGCAGTGATTGGCGGACTCAATCTCAATAGCACCGGCACGACATTCGGTTTCACGAGGCAAAGTCCCGACACGCCCGGAGACGTTTTCATCGCGTCCGTTGCGTCGAACTTCAGCCCCGTGCAGATCACGACTGTTAACGCTGACCTGAAAATGCCAGCCATCGGCCGCACCGAAGTCATCACGTGGAAATCGAAAGACGGAAAACAGATCGAGGGTTTGTTGACTTATCCGGTCGGGTACCAGGCCGGACAGAAGGCACCTCTGATTCTTAACGTTCATGGCGGACCCGCGGGCGTGTTCCAACAGACATTCATCGGCGGACGAGGCGTGTACCCGCTCGCGACGTTTGCTTCACGCGGTTACGCGATCCTGCGTCCGAACCCGCGCGGCTCGAGTGGTTACGGCGCTGACTTTCGTCGTGCGAATTTGAAAGACTGGGGCTTCGGAGATTACGACGATTTGATGACCGGAGTCGATCGCGTGATCGAGATGGGCGTTGCGGATCCGCAGCGTCTCGGCGTGATGGGTTGGAGCTATGGCGGGTTCATGACGTCGTGGATCGTCACGCAAACGTCACGCTTCAAAGCGGCGTCAGCGGGCGCGCCGGTCACGAACCTCATTAGCTTCAACGGCACGGCTGACATCCCTTCGTTTATTCCTGACTACTTCGGCGGGCAGTTTTGGGAAGCGATGGATCTCTACCAGAAGCACTCGCCGATATTCAACGTGAAGAACGTCACGACGCCGACGATGATTCAGCAGGGTGAGGCAGACGTCCGCGTCCCGATCTCGCAGGGTTACGAGTTTTACAACGCGCTGAAAGTGAAGGGCGTGCCGACGCGCATGCTCGTGTTGCCGCGCCAGCCGCACGGACCCAACGAGCCGAAGATGCAACTCGCGGCGATGAAGGCGAATCTGGAGTGGTTCGAGAAGTACATCGGATCGCAACGCGAGACGTCGAAGAACTGAACGCGGATCGGGTTTTGCAGTTCGACCGGTGAAGTGAAGATTTTTATCGGCACTTCCGGTTGGCACTACAAACACTGGCTCGAGGGTGTTTTCTATCCGCCCGGCACGAAGGGCGCGACGATGGTTGACTATTACGCGCGGCACTTCAACACCGTCGAGATCAACAACAGTTTCTATCGACTACCAACGGCGAAGACTTTCGACAACTGGCGCGAGTCTTCGCCGTCGAACTTTGTTTATGCGGTGAAGGCGAGTCGCTTCATCACTCACATGAAGAAACTGAAAGATCCGCACGCGTCGTCAGAGAAGTTCTTTCTCGTGGCTGAGCGTCTCGAGAAGAAGCTCGGGCCGATTCTGTTTCAACTACCGCCGCGCTGGAAGCTGAACGTCGAGCGCTTCACGGAGTTTCTCGAATCGCTGCCGCAGCAGCACAAGTATGCGTTTGAGTTTCGCGAGGAGAGCTGGTTTGCGCCTGAAGTTTACCGGCTGCTGCAAAAGCACAAGGCTGCGTTTTGCATACACGACTTTGCGGACATGAAAGTACCGAATGAGATCACTGCCGGGTTTACTTACATCCGCTTTCACGGGCCGACGAGCGCGAAGTACTGGGGATCGTATTCGGCTGAAGAGCTGCAGCGATGGGCTGACCGGATCGAGAGCTGGCGCGAGCGATTGAAAGCAGTTTACGTCTACTTCAACAACGATCCCGAAGGCGCGGCAGTGCGAAATGCTCTCGCGCTCAAGTCGCTGGTACGTTAGTTGCCAATTCAGGCGTTGAAATTAACGAACAAGGGGAAGGTATATGGCTTCAACAAATGGACATGAGCTGGCGATGGTCACGGGCGCGTCGTCAGGTATTGGTTACGAGCTCGCAATCTTGTGTGCACATAATGGTTTCGATCTGCTGGTGGTGGCTGACGACCCGAAGATTGAAGAAGCGGCCAAACAGTTTCAAAACTATGGCGGGGAAGTTCACGCGGTGCAGGCTGACCTTGCGACGCGCGAGGGTGTCGACAAGTTTTATGATTTGGCGCAGGGCAGGCCGGTCGATGCGCTTTTGGCGAATGCCGGACACGGGCTCGGACGATCCGGTTGATGTAGCGAAGGTTGGTTTTGACGCGATGATGAATGGCGAAGGTGATGTGGTGAGCGGGTTCAAGAACAAGGTGATGTCGACGGTAGCATCGGTGACACCATCGGGCGTATTGGCGGAGCAGCACCGCAAGAAAGCAAAACCCGGATCAGCAAACGAGTAAAACCTTAGACAGGATGACAGGATTTACAGAATTCACAGGATTTATCATGCAAATCTTGTAAATCCTGTAATCCTGTCAAAAACTTACTTCAACATCACCCGCACGCCGCCTCTCACAAGAACCGGCGGGCCGACAGTGAACACTGGCGTACTACTTACTTGATATCGGCCCCCCGTCGAATTCTGCACCGCCACAAACAACCGCACCTTCTCAGAAATCCGCCGTGTCAAATCAGCATCAACCGTGAAGAACCTCGCGAGCGGCAATAAGTTTTGATCGTCATCAAACTGCCTGCTCACGAAGCGTCCCTGCGTCGCCACTAACCAATTCTCACTGTTGTACGTCACCTGAAAGTTAACTTGATGTCGCGGCACCTGCGGCACCATCAATCCTTCTAACGCTCGATTCGCCGGAAAGCGCAGCACCGCGCTGTCAGTCAACATATACTCGCCCGATACTTCCCAACGGAAACTAAACTTCATCACCGCCGACAACTCAACGCCACGCGCACGAATCGCACCGAGGTTTTGCCGTTGCCGCGTAATGAGCGCGGGCGTTGTAGAAAGAGTGACGTTCGCGATCGAATCATCGATATCACTCCAGAAAACATTCCCACGCACAAACAGTCGCTCAACCGGATTGAAACCGATCCCAGCCTCACCACCCGTGAGCCGCTCGGCACTCAAACCGGCGTTCGCGTTTGTCACCACATTCCCGACGCGAAAGTTTCGATAAAGCTCATTCAAAGTAGGCGCGCGAAAGGCTCGATACGCCGACGCACTCACTTCCACACCTTTCTCGAAGCGCTTCGACAACCACAGGCGCGGGCTAAACGCATTCTCTGATCTATCGAGAAACGTGTTCAGCGACGGACTACCAACCACCGGCGTGCGATTTGAAAAACCACGACTGTTGAGCCAGTGATCTAATCGTCCTCCGAAACCAAACTGCCACGTTCCGATGGACACCGAATCACTCGCAAACACGCCCACCGATCTTTGCCGTCCACCCGCATCGACAAAAGCCGTCACTCTCGAATTATTAAACGTCGTCTCGGCACTGTGCCCGCGCACCTCGCGACCTTCAACACCGAGCCGCAGCACCTGGTGATAACCGACGTTCGGCGTCGCCTGAAACACGAAGCCCATTTGCTGCGACGGATTGCGCTGGCGATTAGTCAACGATTCGCTATTCCGATCAGCCGCAACGGCGGAAAAATTCTGATTAAACGTCTCACTCGATCCATACAGGCGAACCAAAACCGCACCGACCTTCGGCAGCGTCGAGTCGAATCCCAGATCGATCGACGAGATGCGCGTGTCGTTTACCTGGACCGGCGTGCCGTTCTGACGACTCTCGCCAAACGAGCTGAGACGCAGGAATGAGAACCCATGTGCGACGTTTGAAACTGTAACTGAGCCACCGAGATCGCCTGTTCCCGCAGCAGTATCGACCGCGCCGCGCTGGTTCTCAGGCACGAGCACATATCCGTTCGTGTGTAGCGCTTCTCCTGCGGCGACGATCGCCCAGTCGCCAAAAGTTTTTCCGCCGCTGAACGACGTGACGGCAGCGCCTTTATTGCCGGCGGAGGCTTCAACCTCTAGCCCTGTGTCGCGGCGAGTGTCGCTGGTGATATTCACAACGCCGCCGAGCGCGCCGCTGCCGTAGAGACTGGAGGTTGCGCCGTTTTGTACGGATACATTCTCAATGTTCACGCGCGGTACGCGATTCCAGTAAACCCAGCCGCCGAACGGACTATTCAAAGGCACGCCGTCGAGCAAAACGAGCGCGCGGCTCGCGCCACTCGCGCCGACGCCTCTGAGCGAAACACCTTGCGCCGTCGGGTTCGTCGTCAATCCACCTGAGCGACGGAAAAGAGAAAACGCCGGGACTTGCCGGAGTATGTCGTCGAGCGTGAGCGCGCCCGCCGTAGCGATCTCGCGTGGCCCAACATTGAATTGACTCGCTGACGTAACCGGAACGCGCTCTTCGTAAGTGACGGGCGCGCTGACGACGATGCGCTCGTTTATAACCGCGGGATAAAGTTTTATGCGCAGAGAATCATTCGCGGTCGTGACTTTTACTTTGAAGGTGCTGAAACCTGGCGAGCTGATCGAGAGTGTTCCGTACGCTCTCGTACTCAACACCGTAAAATCTCCGGAGAGATCGGTGAGTGTGTTAGTGGTCTTCCCTTCCGATTCAAACTCAACTGTGGCGTGTTGGATCGCGTCGCCGTTCGGATCAGTAACGGTGCCGTGTATTGATGTCTGCTGGGCCGAAACACCAGCAACACCGATCGCGATCCATACCAACACGAATGCGAAGCGTTTTTTTCTCATACACAGGAGAGTCGATAATGTTCTGTTTCTCACTACTGCGATCAACGCCCGTCAGACTCAGCCTCGCGTGAAGCAACGATAATACCTGCACTTCCGACGATAGGACCAACTACGATCGAATTGCACGACACTTGTATGTAGTTCTGCGCTTATACACATACGAACCGGGGCGGGGAAGTGAAACATAATCTGTCAGTCGGTTTCCGCGGCGCGGCTATCGTTGCTTGTGGATTTTTACTCGTCGCTGCCTGCAACAAACAAAACTCACCACTAAAGCAAAGCGCACCCAACCAGGTACTTACGGCGCCCACTGGCGCGACTATCGCCGTCGAGCCGGAAGACGGGCAGTGGACTATGCCCGCTAAAAACTACGCCAGCACGCGCTTCAGTGGTCTTCAGGACATCAACACCGGCAACGCCGCCGCACTGAAGCTCGCGTGGTCCTTCTCGACCGGCGTCGTGCGTGGTCACGAAGCCGCGCCCATCATCGCGAACAACATGATGTACATCATCACGCCGTATCCGAACATTGTGTACGCGATCGATCTGACGCAGCCCGGTGGCCCAGTCAAGTGGAAATACGAAGCGAATCCCGCGTCGTCGTCTCAGGGCGTGGCGTGCTGCGATGTCGTCAATCGCGGCGGCGTGTACTCGGACGGGAAGATCTTTTTCAACACGCTCGACAACAACACCATTGCGCTCGACGCCGCCACCGGAAAAGAGATCTGGAAGACGAGAGTCGGCGACATCAATCTCGGTGAGTCGATGACGATGGCGCCGCTCGTTGTGAAGGGAAAAGTGCTGGTTGGAAATAGTGGTGGTGAGTTTGGCGTGCGTGGCTGGCTGACGGCGCTGAATGCCGCCGACGGAAAGATCGCGTGGCGCGCTTATCACACCGGACCTGATGTAGACGTTCTGATCGGTCCAAACTTCAAGCCTTTTTACCCGCAGGATCGCGGCAAGGATCTCGGCGTCACGAGCTGGCCTGCTGATGCGTGGAAGATCGGCGGCGGCACGATGTGGGGCTGGATCGCTTACGACCCCGAGCAGAACCTGATCTTTTACGGCACCGGAAATCCTGGTCCATGGAATCCCGATCAGCGTCCGGGCGACAACAAGTGGACGTGTGGCATTTTTGCGCGCGACGTCGATACCGGTGAGGCGCGCTGGTTTTATCAACTCACGCCACACGATCTGCACGATTATGACGGCATCAACGAACAAATCCTGATGGAGATGCCGGTGAACGGTCAGACGCGCAAGGTTCTCGTGCGGCCCGAGCGCAACGGTTATTTCTACGTGATCGACCGCACCAACGGCCAGGTGCTTTCGGCAAATCCATTCGCGTACATCACGTCTTCGAAAGGCGTCGATCTCGGCACCGGAAAATTAATCGAGAACGAGGAGAAGAAGCCCGAAGTCGGCAAGGTCGTGCGCGAGATCTGTCCGGCGGCGCCGGGCGCGAAAGACTGGCAGCCGTCTGCGTTCTCGCCGCGCACCGGGCTCGTTTATATCCCGCACCAAAATCTCTGCGAGGATGCTGAAGGACTTGAAGCGAATTACATCGCGGGCACGCCTTACGTTGGAATGAACGTGCGGATGTATGCCGGGCCGGGCGGGAATCGTGGTGAGTTTCTGGCGTGGGATCCGGTGAAGAACCAGAAGGTGTGGGCGGTCAGCGAGAATTTCCCGGTGTGGAGTGGAGCGCTCGTGACGGCCGGCGATGTGGTTTTTTACGGGACGATGGATGGGTGGTTCAAAGCGCTTGATGCGAAGAGCGGGACGTTGTTGTGGCAGTTCAAGTGCGGCTCGGGAATCATCGGGCAGCCGGTGTCGTATCGCGGGCCGGATGGGAAGCAGTACATAGCGATACTGGCGGGCGTTGGTGGATGGTCCGGGGCGATCGTGGCGGGCGGCCTGGATCCGCGCGATCAGACTGCGGCGCTCGGGTTCGTGGGCGCGATGGCCGATCTGCCGGATTACACGACGAGGGGAGGCATGCTGTATGTGTTCGCGCTTCCTTAGTCCGAAAAAAGATTACTCCCGCAGCGGCGCAACGGCGCCACGGAAGACGCTGCGCCTTTGCGCCGCTGCGGGAGCAATTCTTTTGCTGGTCGGTTGCACGAGTAAAAAGGATTCCACAATACCTGTCGCCGCGGCGCAAACGATCACGCGACCTGCCGGTGTGCTCCGTGTCTGTGCTGATCCGAATAATCTTCCGTTCTCGAATCAGCGGCTCGAAGGTTTTGAAAACAAGATTGCGGGCCTGTTGGCGCAGGATCTCGGCGAGCGCGTTGAATACACGTGGTGGGCGCAGCGTCGCGGTTTCTTCCGCAACACTCTAAAGGCTGGTATGTGCGACGTCGTGATCGGCGTGCCTTCCGGTTTCGAGATGGCATTGACTACCAAGCCGTACTATCGCTCCACCTACGTTTTTCTTTCCCGCAAAGATCGTCACGTTGAGGTGAAGTCGTTTGACGATCCCGTGCTCAGGAAGCTTCGCATCGGCGTGCAGATGATCGGTGACGATCAAAGCAACACGCCGCCTGCGCACGCGCTCACGAAACGCAACATCGTCGATAACGTGAAAGGCTATACGCTCTACGGCGATTACAGCCAACACGATCCACCGGCACGCATCGTCGATGCAGTGATGCAGGGGGACATCGATCTCGCGATCGTGTGGGGACCGCTGGCGGGTTACTTCGCGAAGCAGTCGCGCGTGCCGCTGGAAGTCGTGCCGGTGTCGCCGCAGATCGATCAGCCGTTTCTGCCGTTCGTGTTCGATATCTCGATGGGCGTGCGACGCGGTGATCAGGAGCTGCGGGATCAAATCGATCAGTTCTTGGAGAAGAGGCGTCCGGAGATTGAGCAGATCTTGAAGGATTACAGGGTGCCAGATGTTGGAGGAGTTACCGGTGTTTAAGAGGATTTCTCGCGCGGCGGCGCAACGGCGCGACGCCTGCCGGGCTCCAGGCAGCGTTTCTTTGCGGCTTTCCGCTGCGCCGTTGCGCCGCTGCGTGAGCCTTCTTCTGTGTCTTCTCTGTTTCTCCGCCTGTAAGCGCGAGCAGCGACAGTTCACAACACCGCCTGCGACCTTCAAGTCTTACGACGTCACGATGAGCGACATTCGTCCGGGTGTCGGGGGCCTGCCGATGCCGGTGCAGAACCCTGCGGACCAGCACGCCTTCGACACTAACGAAGGCAAGCGTCTCTTCACCCAATACAACTGCAGCGGCTGCCACTTCAACGGCGGTGGCGGTATCGGCCCACCGTTGATGGACGAGAAATGGATCTACGGCGACAGGCCGGAAAATATCTACTCGACCATCGTCGAAGGCCGCCCGAATGGCATGCCTTCGTTTCGCCAGAAGATTCCCGACGGCCAGGTGCAGCAGCTCGTCGCGTACGTGCGCTCGATGAGCGGCCAGTTGCGAAAAGACATCGCGCCGACACGCAACGACTCGATGAACGCGCGTCGCTCGGAACAACGCACCGAACAGAAAACACCACAGCAAACAACGGCGCCACCACAATGATCGAAACCACCCGCACAATTCCTCGACTAATCGCAACGCTCGCAGTGGCGTTGTGCGTCTCTTCGTGCGGGGGCATTCAGAACGCGATCAACCCCGCTGGTCCAAACGCCGCGAACATCAGCAAGCTTTGGTGGCTGATGTTCATCGTCTGCTCGATCGTGTTTGTGCTCGTGATGATCGCCGTGTTGCTGTCGCTTCGAAAGCGAACAACAGAAGCCGCCGACCGAGTTCCGATCATCGAGCCACCGGCAGAATCAGAACGCCGCCGCCGCAACGTCGTGATCAGCCTCACGACGATCACCATCGTCATCCTATTCGTGTTTTTGATCGCCAGTTACTCATCGGGCCGATCGCTACGCTTGAACGATCCAACGAGGAACGGTTTGTCGATCGAGCTGACCGGACATCAATGGTGGTGGGAAGTTCGTTACAACGATGTCGACGCGAGCAACATCTTTACGACCGCGAACGAGATTCACATTCCCGTGGGCGTGCCGGTGCTGTTCAGCCTCCGCGGCGCTGATGTGATTCACAGTTTCTGGGTGCCGAATCTCGCCGGCAAGAAAGATCTCATACCGGGAAAGATCAACACCATCTGGATACAGGCGGACAAGCCGGGCGTCTATCGCGGGCAGTGCGCCGAATACTGCGGGCTCCAGCACGCGAAGATGGCGCTCTGGATCGTCGCCGAGCCGCAGGAGCAGTTCAATGCCTGGCGACAAAACCAGACGCAGGAGGCTGTGGCGGCTGCAAGTGACGCGCAGAAGCGTGGGCAGCAAGTGTTTTTCTCATCGACGTGCGTGATGTGTCACGCGATCAACGGGACACCGGCGGGTTCGAACATTGGTCCAAACCTTACGCACGTCGGCAGTCGTCACATGATTGGCGCGGCGACGCTCGCGAACACGCGCGATCATCTGGCGCAGTGGATCAGGGATTCGCAGACGTTCAAGCCGGGAAACAAGATGCCGCAAAACAATTTATCCGACGCTGATCTACAGGCGCTGGTTGAGTATTTGCAGAGTTTGCAATGAGCCACGAAGAGAAAAACATTAGCCACGAAAAGGCACAAAAAGCACTAAACGAGGTGCCCACGGGCGCCGCGTCAAAAGCTTCGATCGCTGATGAAGAGCTGGCGGAGGAGATGCGGCGCGAGCGTGCGGAGCTCGAGAAGACGTGGGCGCGCCCGGGTGGTCTATCGGGATGGTTTCTTGATACCGATCACAAGTCCATCGCGAAGCGCTATATCGTGACTGCGTTCGTGTTCTTTCTGCTCGGCGGTATCGAGGCGGCGCTGATGCGGATTCAGCTCATGTTTCCGGAAAACCATTTCCTTAATCCCGATCGGTACAACCAGGTCTTCACCGTGCACGGCTCAACGATGATGTTTCTTTTCGCCGTGCCGATCATGACCGCGATGGGCATTTACTTCGTGCCCCTCATGGTCGGCGCGCGTGACGTTGCGTTTCCACGACTCAACGCGTACGGCTACTTCGTCTACCTGATCGGCGGTCTTCTGCTTTACACCGGGTTCTTACTGAACACTGGACCAGACGCCGGCTGGTTTTCTTATGTGCCGCTCTCCGGGCCTGCGTTTTCACCGGGAAAACGCGTCGATATCTGGGCGCAGATGATCACGTTTACTGAGGCTTCCTCGCTCGTCGCCGCGGTAGTTGTCATCGGTACTGCGTTCAAGATGCGCGCGCCCGGCATGTCGCTCAACCGCATACCTTTGTTTGTTTGGGCGCAGGTCGTCACCGCGTTCATGGTCATCTTCGCGATGCCCGCGGTGATGCTCGCGAGTAGTTTTCTCGCCAGCGATCGGCTCATCGACACCCACTTCTTCAACCCGGCTGAAGGCGGCGATGCGATTCTTTATCAACACCTGTTCTGGTTCTTCGGACATCCGGAGGTCTACATCATCTTTATCCCGGCGCTGGGATTTATCTCCCCGATCATCGTCACGTTTGCGCGTCGAAAGATCTTTGGTTACGTCGCGCTCGTCCTGTCGCTGATCTCGACGGGCTTCATCGGGTTCGGACTGTGGGTGCACCACATGTTTGCGACGCCGATACCGCAGATGGGCCAGAGCTTTTTCACTGCCGCAAGCATGATGATTGCGATCCCGAGCGGCGTGCAGATCTTCTGCTGGATCGCGACGCTCTGGGGCAGCAAGCTCAATATCAAGACGCCTTTGCTCTTCGTGCTCGGGTTCTTCGCGATCTTCGTTCTCGGTGGTCTAACGGGAGTGATGCTCGCGTCGGTGCCGCTCGACTTGCAGATTCACGACACGTTCTTCGTCGTCGCGCATCTTCATTACGTCTTGATTGGCGGCTCCGTATTTCCGCTTTTCGGCGCGTTTTATTACTGGTTTCCGAAGTGGACCGGGCGCATGTTGAGCGAGCGCGCGGGGCATTTGAACTTCTGGCTGATGTTCATCGGCTTCAACCTCGTCTTTTTTCCGATGCACCAGCTCGGGCTCAACGGCATGCCGCGACGAGTCTACACGTACCTTCCCGAAACTGGTTGGGGCACACTGAATATGATCGCGTCGATCGGCGCGTTTGTGCTCGCGGCGGGCGTGCTGGTGTTTATCGTGAACGCGGTTTGGGCGCTGCGCGCGGGTGTCGTCGCGGGCGACAATCCGTGGGGCGCGGATTCGCTCGAGTGGAGCATTCCTTCGCCGCCGCCGAATTACAACTTCCACAACATTCCGGTGGTCCAGGGCCGCTACCCGATCTGGCAGGCGACTGCGGACGTACCTGTTGTTCGTGGTCTAAGTACTAAAAAACGCGAGACGCTGGTCACGAGTGTCATGGATGCGCAACCGGAGCTGCGATTCGACATTCCTGGTCCATCGATCTGGCCTTTGATGGTGGCGCTGGCAACGGCCGTGGCGTTCATCGCCGGCATATTTACGCCATGGGCGTTCCTGGTGGGCGCGATACTCGCCGGAATCGTGCTTACCTGCTGGTTCTTTGCCGATCCGAATTATGAAAACAAACAGGCGCGAGAGACAGGTGAGAAGTCGGAGAAAGTTGCGCCTCGGGTAGAACTGCAGCCGAAAGAAATATGAGCACACGAGCTGTAATCGATATCACGGAGCTACCGCACCACCAGTTCGACACGTACGACCCGGTGTGGTGGGGAAACAATTTGCTGTTGGCGATCGAGACGTCGATGTTTGCGATCCTGATCGCGACGTATTTCTATCTGCGACAGAACTTCGCGCAATGGCCGCCGCCGGTGGCCCAACTCACCGCGACACTCGATCCGCTTCCGCAACTCACTTACGGGACCTTGAACACATGCCTGCTCGCGTTGAGCTGTGGGCCGATGATCCTGACTGACAAGGCAGCGCGACAAGGCAATAGGGGCGTGTGTCAGTTCGGACTCGTCATCTGTGTGCTGTGTGGATTGGGCGCGATCGTTCTGCGCAGTTTTGAGTTCTCGGCAGTTTACTTTCGCTGGGACAGCAATGCTTACGGATCGGTCGTGTGGTTCATGCTCGGCATGCACATGTTGCATCTGCTCGTGCTGACGACCGAATCCGTGTTGCTCACGGTCTGGATCTTCGTGCGCGAGTTCGACATGAAGCACCGCGTGGATATCGTGACGGTGGCCGTTTACTGGTACTGGGTGACGGCGATCTGGGTTTTGCTTTACGCGATCATTTATTTCGTGCCGCGACTTGGTTGAGATGGGCGAAGAATACGCAACAACTCCGAGAGCATTGTGGGTGCTGTTGATCGCAGGACCGGCGATAGCAGCCGCGGAACAGCAGGCGAATTTTGTCCTCGTGCGACAGGCGTGTTCGATGCATCGCAACATTGCGTTGTATGCAGTGGTCGTTGTCGCGATCTTGCTGACGATTGCGACGGCGATGATTGGCGTTTCAATCTGGAGACGAACCGGGACTGACTGGCCGACGGAAGCCGGTGATCTCGCAAACCGGATCCGGTTTATCAGCGTGCTGGGGATCTTGAGCAGTGCGATGTCGTTTCTGGTGATCGTCGCGCAGGGAATTGCGACGGTAAATTTTGATCCGTGTCAGTTATGAGGAAGATTTCTCACGTAGCGGCGCAACGGCGCAGCGAAAGAGCGCAAAGGAGCCCGGCAGGCGTTGCGCCGCTGCGCCGCTGCGTGAGTCCACTTCTCATCCTTCACGGCGCTCAACCACATGACTGGCACGACCTCGTGCGCGCCTGGAGCTTCGAGCCTCTCGTTGTGATCTCGCTTGGATTGACGGGAATCTTATTCGCAATTGGCTTACATCGTCTCTGGCGTGAAGCACCAAAACGACGCTCGATTCGTACGTGGGAAGCACTCTGTTTCACCGGCGGCTGGCTCGCGCTCTTTATCGCGCTAGTCTCGCCCCTGCACGCATGGGGACGGGTCCTCTTCTCAGCGCACATGACTCAGCACGAAGTACTCATGCTCGTCGCCGCGCCGCTACTAGTTCTCGGACGACCACTGATCGCTTTTCTTTGGGCGCTGCCTTTGAACTGGTCGCGACGCCTCGGCAATATCACCAAAATCACTGCGATTAATCGCACCTGGCGAACGCTCACGATTCCGCTCGTCGCCTGGCTGCTACATGCAATCGCCTTGTGGACGTGGCACATTCCCGCGCTGTTTGAAGCGACGTTGTATAGCGACACAGTGCACACGCTGCAACATCTCTCGTTCCTGCTCTCCGCGCTGCTTTTCTGGTGGGCGCTCATTCATGGACCACAGGGCGCGATGGGTTACGGCGCCGCGGTGCTCTATCTCTTCACCACCTCAGTTCACAGTGGTGCGCTCGGCGCACTCATCACTATCGCCGGATCAGTGTGGTATTCGTCGTACGCACCTCTCACTGCGTCGTGGGGACTCACGCCGCTCGAAGACCAGCAACTCGGCGGATTGATCATGTGGATACCGGCGAGTCTGGTTTACGTGATCGCCGGCCTCGCGCTGTTTGCCGGTTGGCTGCGTGAAGCCGACCTGCGGCGAGAACGTCTGGAGCTGGCTCCATGAAAAAGGTCTTCGAGATCGCACTCGGGATCGTGACGAGCGTCGGCGGCTTTCTCGAGATCGGATCGATTGCAACAGCCGCCCAGGCCGGCGCCGATTTCTCGTTTCAACTGATCTGGGCCATTCTGCTCGGCGGTCTCTGCATCATTTTTCTCGTCGAACAGGCCGGAAGATTCTCGGCAGTCAGCGGTCGCACGATCCCCGACGCGATTCGCGAGCGCTTTGGGTTCAACTACTTCGCATTTCTCTACATCGTTTTGGCGCTCGTGACTCTGCTGGTGCTCGCGGCGGAGATTGGCGGCGTCTGCATCGCGCTCGAGCTTGCTACCGGAATTCATTTTCAGTGGTGGACAATCCCGGCCGCACTCCTGATCTGGCTCGTGATGTGGAAAGGCACGTTCGGCGTGATCGAGAAAGGCGTTTCGCTGCTCGGCCTCGTCACGCTTTGTTTCGTCGTTGGCGCATATGTGATCCATCCGCCCGAGGCGCAAGTGCTCCGCGGTGCGTTGCCGTCGCTGCCGCAACACAATTCAGTCCATTACTGGTTTGTGGCAGTGTCGATTCTCGGCGCGTCGATCTCGCCTTACCTGTTCTTCTTCTATTCGTCCGGCGCGATCGAGGATGAATGGAACGAAGGTTATGTCGGAGTCAACCGCATCATCGCGACTGGCGGCATGACGTTCGGCTCTGTCATCTCGATCTCAGTGTTGATACTTGCCGCGATGATCTTTGCGCCGCAGGGAGTAAAGCTCGAACATTACACTCAACTGCCGCAATTGCTCGTTCCGGTCTTTGGTTACTGGGGCTACTGGCTGTTAGTCGCTTCGGTGGGCATCTCCTGTCTCGGCGCGGCGCTCGAGATCACGCTCGAAATCGCTTACTTCACGGCGCAGGGCTTTGGCTGGAACTGGAGCGAGAACCAGCGACCACGAGATGAAGCGCGTTTCGCTGCTGCTTACACGCTAACAATCATCCTCGCGGCGTTGATTACGATCACGGGCATCGATCCGTTGACGATCACAATCTTCTCGATGGCGCTCACCGCTGCGACGCTGCCGGTATCGATCGTGCCGTTTCTGTTTTTGATGAACGATTACAGTTACGTGCGTGTGTATCGCAATGGCTGGTTTTCGAACGCGGTCGTGATTGCGATCATCGGCATCGCGTTCGTGCTGGCGGTGGTTTCGATTCCTTTGCAGATCTTCGGAGGTAGCTGATGAATCTGGTTAGGGATTGTCTCGACAAACAGATTGACGATCGCAACAAACGCCGGATGGGGCGCGTGGATGGAATAGTACTTGAAGTCGAACCGGGACGTCCGCCGCGAGTGGCTTATGTCGAGCTGGGAGTTAAGACCTTGATGAACCGTTTGAGCAGTCGTCTGGGAAAGGCGATTGCTCATGAGCCTTATCGAATTCCGTGGAGCAAGATCAAAGTGGGGCTGAACGAGGTGCGTGCGGATGTCAAGGCGGAGCAGACGCCGGCGCTTGAATGGGAGTTGTGGCTGCGAAAGAAAGTGATTGGACGTATTCCGGGGGCGTAGATGACGAGTCAACAGTTACATGCAGAGCTTTTGCTGGGAGAGAAAGTTTTTGGGCTGAATGGATTGCCGATTGGCCGGCTGGAAGAGATCCGCACCGAGATCAATAAAGGGCATTGTTTTGTGTCGGAGTTTCTGGTGGGGAGTTATGCGACGCTGGAGCGTTTGGCGGCGTGGCGCATCGGGCGGGCGTTGTTGCGGGTGTTTGGGGCGAGGCGCAGGGAAGGTTACCGGATTCGTTGGGACCAGTTGGATCTCTCGGATCCGCGGCATCTGCGGTTGTTGTGTGATGTGGAGGAGTTGATGCCGTTGAGGGAGGAGCAGTATCCGACATGAAATTACTCACGCAGCGGCGCAACGGCGCAGCGCCTGCCGGGCTCCAGCGAGAGTTCTTTTCGTCTTCCGTTGCGCCGTTGCGTCGCTGCGTGAGTATCTTTTTTCTGGCCTTTGCGCTTGCCGGTTGCACTTCGAAACCCTCCGGGCCGCTCGCGTTTGTCACCAACGAAAAGGACGGCACGATCACAGTCATCGATACTGGCACGGATCGAGTTTACTCGACGATCAAAGTCGGCGGGCGTCTGCGTGGGATTCGTCTCAACCCTGATCGGACGCGAGTCTGGGTTGCTATCAGTTATCCGAGCAATCAATTACAGGGCGAAGACAAGATTGCCGAGCTCGATCTCAAAGGCAACGTCATCGCGAAATACGAGGCGGGCACCGATCCCGAGAACTTCGTCGTCAACGATCACGCGACACGTCTCTACATCGCCAACGAAGACGCCGGCACCGCCTCGATCACAGACGTCAAAGCGAACCGCGTGATCGCGACGATGCCGGTCGGACTCGAACCCGAAGGCGCCGCGATTAGCGGGGATGGACGCTGGGTGTACATCACTTCCGAATCAAGCAGCAGCGTCAGCGTTATCGATACGCAGAGCGGACAGGTAGTGAAGCAGTTTCTGGTGGGCGCGCGTCCACGCGAGGCGGTCTTCAGCCCTGATAACACGCGGGCTTATGTGACCGCGGAAAACGGGAACGTCGTTTCAGTGGTTGATACACGCGATCACTCGGTTATCAAAACAGTCGACCTGCCGCGCGGTGAGGGCTCGGCCCAGTTAAAACCCAAAGGCGTCGCGGTTTCGCCGGATGGGAGGCGCGTCTATGTCGCGACCGGCCGGGGAAACAGCGTCGCCGTCATCGATAGCGAACAGCTCAAGCTGATCACCTTGATCCCCGTCGGGCAGCGACCCTGGGGCCTCGCGCTCACGCCGGATGGACGAAAGTTATACACGGCAAACGGTCTTTCCAATGATGTGAGCGTTATCGATACAGCGACGAATAAGGTGATTGCGACGATCAAAGTCGGCGACGGTCCCTGGGGTATCGCCCTTTAGAACGCGTCTACCGTAAATAAGGCCAATTATGTTATAAATTGCTTCCCCTTTTGTCCCCTACTGTACCGACCCCTTAAAACCCCTTTTGCCTGAAGTCTCTATCTGCTGTGGAGGAGCATTAGTGTCGAGACAGAACCGTCGTAATTCCCAGTCTCTTAGAGCGTTACAAAAAGAACGCACAGGCATTTCGGGCTTTGACGAAATAACTCGCGGCGGCTTGCCTGCGGGGCGGCCCACGCTCGTGTGCGGCAGCGCCGGCGCCGGTAAAACCCTTTTTGCCATGGAGTTTCTAGTCCGTGGCGCGACGCTTTTCAACGAGCCGGGCGTCTTCATGTCGTTCGAAGAGTCGAGCGAAGAGCTGGCTACAAATGTCGCGTCGCTCGGCTTCGATCTGAATCAGCTAATCGCCGACAAAAAACTTTTACTCGACTACGTCTTCATCGAGCGCTCCGAGATCGAGGAAACCGGCGAGTACGACCTTGAAGCACTCTTTCTCAGGCTCGGATACGCCATCGATTCCATCGGCGCGAAGCGAGTCGTTCTGGACACGCTCGAAGCACTCTTCTCCGCGCTGCCTAACGAAGCGATCGTCCGCGCCGAGTTGCGTCGCCTCTTCCGCTGGCTAAAAGAAAGAGGAGTGACGGCAGTCATCACCGGCGAGCGCGGCGAAGGCAAACTCACGCGCTATGGTCTTGAAGAGTACGTCGCCGATTGCGTCATACTTCTCGATAACCGCGTACAGAATCAAATCTCTACACGACGCTTGCGCATCGTGAAGTATCGCGGTACGTCACACGGGACAAACGAGTACCCGTTTTTCATCGACGACAGAGGCTTTTCGGTTCTTCCGATTACGTCGCTGGGACTCGCGCATGACGCCCCGACCGAGTATGTCTCGACCGGCATAGACCGTCTGGACACAATGCTCAACGGTAGCGGGTTTTACAAAGGCAGCTCGATACTCGTTTCGGGAACGGCAGGGACCGGAAAGAGCACCCTCGCGGCGCACTTCGTCGAGGCCGCCTGCGCGCGTGGTGAGCGAGCGCTCTTCTTCGCCTTTGAAGAGTCGCAGGACCAGATCGTGCGCAATATGCGCTCGGTCGGCATCGATCTCGAAAGACATGTCAAGAAGGGATTGTTGAAGTTTCAAAATGCACGACCCTCGGCGTGGGGATTGGAAATCCACCTCGCGGTAATGCACCAGACCATCGCCGAGTTCAATCCGGCGGTGGTAGTGATCGATCCGATTACAAACTTTCTCGCGGTTGGGGATCAGATTGATACGAAAGCAATGCTGACCCGGCTCATTGATTTCCTCAAAATAAAACAAATTACGGGCATGTTCACGAGCCTGACGTCGGCACAAAGTGAGATTGAAGACTCGGAAGTCGGCGTTTCGTCGTTGATGGATGTATGGCTGCTGGTAAAGACCATCGAGTCGAACGGCGAGAGAAACCGTGGCCTTTACATTTTGAAGGCCCGCGGCATTGCCCACTCCAACCAGATCCGTGAATTCCTGATGACGAGTCATGGTATCGAGCTGATCGATGCTTACGTTGGCAGCGAAGGAGTATTGATGGGATCCGCGCGCTCCTCCCAACTTGCACGTGAAAAGGCGACTGACCTCGAGCGCCAGCAATCCTACGCGCGCAAACAACGCGAGCTGCGGCGCAAGCAGGAGCTTTACGAAGCCCAGTTACAGGCTTTGAAAGGACAGTACGAAAGCGAGCGTGACGCGATCCTCAGGGAGATGGATGAAGAACAATCACGGCTCAAAATCGCAGCCGACCAGCGAGTTGAGATGGCGAGGTTGCGTAAAGCCGACAGTCGCGGAATGCAAATTGATGAGAATGGCGCCAGAAAAGCGCGGAAAGGAGCTGCCAGATGAAACCAACGCCCCCGAAGAGGCAAAAACGAGCACCGGCGAGCAACGGCCAGGCGCCGCAGGACGGCCGCGAAGATGCAAATCGCTGGAATCTGCGTTTGTACGTCGCAGGCCAGACTCCGAGATCGCTCACGGCGTTCAAAAACTTAAAAGATATTTGCGAAGAGTATTTGAAAGGTCAGTATCACATCGAGGTTATCGATTTAATGGAGAATCCGACACTCGCGCGCGGAGATCAGATTCTTGCTATTCCAACGCTCGTGCGCAAGTTACCGCAGCCGATCAGAAAGATCATCGGCGATCTCTCCAACACCGAGCGCGTTTTGGTTGGTCTTGATATCCAACCCCGTTAAGTATTTTGAGTATGAAAGTGTGTGTTGAATGGCAAAGCCAAACGATGAAAATGCAACCCCCGACGGCAAACGCCCATTAAAGACCAAACTGCACGACGCAACGGCAGTTTTTGAGGAGGCAATTAAAGGGAGGGCACTAAAGCGAGCGAGATATATCCTGCGACTTTATGTCACGGGCTCGACCGGCAGATCGCTGAGGGCTGTTTATAACCTGAAGAAGTTATGCGAAGAGCACCTGCCGGACGACTACGATTTGGAAGTGATCGATATTTACAAGGATCCGGAGGCAGCGCGTGAAGCGCAGGTCATTGCTGCGCCGACGCTGGTGAGAAGATTGCCGCTGCCGATCAGAAAATTTGTCGGCGATCTGTCCAACACGCAGAAGATTTTGGTCGGATTGGATATTTATAAGCGCCAGAGCTCGAAGGCTAATTAAAACGGCGCCTAAATTTAAAGGAATATGGCAAAACGAACAGACGTTAACGATACATTGGAATTAGAGCGTCGTCTCGAAGAAGCAGAGGAGACGCTGCGGGCCATCCGGCAAGGCGAGGTCGACGCGCTCGTGATCGACAGCCCTGAGGGCGAAGTTATCTACACGCTCACGAGCGCCGACTATCCTTACCGTCTCATGATCGATGAGATGAACGAAGGCGCGGTGAGTGTTTCACCCGACTCGTACATTCTCTACAGCAATCGCAATTTCGCCAGCATCCTGGGCTTGACTGAAAGCAAAGCGAGCGGGGTTCCGTTCGGCGACTTCGTCGTACCGGAGATGCGTGATCGTTTTCTCGAAGACGTTGAAAGAGCGTGCCGGCAATCTTTTCGACGCGAGTACACGCTCAGTCCCGGAGACGGCCGGGAAGTTCCGGTGCTTCTTTCGTTTGCCAAACTCCAGCCGCAAACAAACTCGATCAGTATCGTCGTCACCGATCTAACAGCGCAGAAAGCGCTCGAAGAAAAACTGCGCCAGGCCAAGAACACGCTCGAAGATCAGGTCGCCGAGCGCACTAAAGAGCTGCGCGAGAGTGAAGCGAGATTGTTTGGGATCCTCGAACACAGCGCGGCTGACCTCAAGGCGATGCGACGACTGAATGAGATCGGCGCACGCTGCGCGAAAGATGGAGACGACATCGATACTTGTCTGGCGGAGATTCTTAACGTCGCCATCGAGATAACCGGCGCAGACAAGGGCAATGTTCAGTTACTCAATGGCGATGCCGAGACGCTCAGGCTGGTCACGCAAACTGGTTTTGACGATCCGTTTCTGGAGTTATTTGAATGCGGTCACAATGGAGACTCGGCGTGCGGTGTCGCGCTGCAATCGAAACAGCGCGTGGTCGTAGAAGACATCGAAAAGAGTGAGATCTATGCCGGCAAGCCGTCGCTTCAGGCGATGCACGAGGCTGACGTGGTCGCCGTTGAATCAGTACCGCTGGTTAGCAGCGAAGGCAATGCGCTCGGCATCATCTCGACGCACTTCAGTCACGCGCACCGGCCCAGCGAGCAGGAGCTGCGACTGATGGATTTGCTGGCGCGTCAAACTGCCGACTACCTCGAACGCAAGCGCGTCGAAGCAGAGCGCGAACAGTTGCTGTCGCGCGAGCACGAGCTGCGCCAGATGGCCGAAGATGCGAATCATTTGAAGGATGAGTTTTTGGCGATCATGTCGCACGAGCTGCGCAACCCGCTGAACGTGATTCTCGGTTACGCGGAATTGCTGCTGCGGATGGAGGAGATCAAATCAGCTCCTCATTTGCATCGCATGGCTGACGCCGTGAAGCGCAACGCAGTGGCCCAGTCGAAACTGATCCGTGATCTGCTCGATCTGTCGAGACTGCGAAGCGGTAAGCTCGAGCTGAACCGTGAGACTGTTTCACCCGTCGCTTCGATCGAAAACGCGATCGAAACTGTGCGCATCGATGCGGAAGTGAAGGGCGTCGAGATCAGAGTCGAAGCGCCGGATGATGCGTTGTTTGTGCAGGCGGATCCGGTGCGACTCGAGCAGATCATCTGGAACCTGCTCAACAACTCGGTGAAGTTTACGCCGCACGGCGGCCGCATCGTTGTTCGACTCGAAGAAGAGAATGACAAGATTGTTCTGACCGTGTCAGACAACGGGCAGGGAATCGATTCGTCGTTCCTGCCGCACATCTTCGAGATCTTTCGGCAGGCGGACCCGGGGACCAGTCGCGCCCAGCAGGGCATGGGCATCGGTCTCGCCGTGGTCCAACAGCTCGTCGAGTTACACGGTGGATCGGTGAGTGCGTCTTCTGCTGGTCTGGGCAAAGGCGCGACGTTCACGATCAGATTGCCACGCAGCGGTAACTTGAAATCGCGTTCCTCAGCGGCGCAGGATCTGGGTATCGGTTCGCTCGACGGAATGTCTGTGCTGGTGGTGGATGATTCAGAAGACACGACGGAGATGGTCCGGCACCTGTTGGAGATTGGTGGCGCGGCGGTTTGTGCGGCGACGAGCGGGGTTGAAGCGTTGCGGCTGGCGCGTGAGAGGGAGTTTGACGTCGTATTGTCTGACATCTCGATGCCTGAGATGGATGGATTTGAGTTCCTCAGCCGGCTGCGGCAGATTCCTGGCAAAGAAGATCTGCCGGCCGTCGCCCTCACTGGGTTTGGTAGACCCGAAGACGTGCAACGCGCCAGTGAAAAAGGCTTCTACGCTCATTTGACCAAGCCCTTCGATATCCAGCAACTCGCGAGTTTGTTGCAGAAGGTACCGCGGATTTCACGGATGCACGCAGATTAACGGATCTTCTTTATAGAAACACTATTGGGCAGGCGTTCCTTTGGATAGCGGACGGCGTTCTGGAGGTAGCGTACGTTGTCGATCACGGTATCGATGGTGGTGTGGGTGTGCCCGCAGACGTGCAGCGTTGAGTTGAGCTGTCTGATTTGCGCGTCGAGGGCGGCGCAGATTGAGACGTCCGGCAGCCAGCTAAATCTCATGTATTCCGGTGGCGGCAGCAGCTCCGCGCGTGGGATGAAGTGAGAGAAAGTTATGACCTCGCCGTCGTACGACTTGAGGTGTGGCTCGTTCAGACGAAGGAAGTAATCGGGGAGAGACTTGATATTGTCTGGCCATTTGCACAGGTGAAAGTCGGCCCAGGCTTTCATCTCAGAGTCGTAGACGCCGTCGTACCAGGAGAAGAGTGGGACGATCCAGAGTTCTTTCAGACGTAGAGGCGTGGTGACGATGCCGATCGTTTCGCAGAGTTTCAGCACCTGGTGAAACTTATCGATCGAGTCGCCGTCGAAATTGCGAACCCAGAGCTCGTGATTGCCGGGCGTGAAGAGAACGTGGCGAAACTTCGAGCGGAGGAGTAAGAGCGTCTCGCGAATGGTCTCTAAACGATCGGAGATGTCGCCCGCGACGATCAGCGTGTCGTCGCGGTACGCAGTGGCGGATAGTACTGAAAGCCAGCGGAAGTTTTCTTTGTAATCTGAATGTAGATCCGACGTCGCAAAAACACGCATTTTAAAACCTTAGACAGGATTTCAGGATTAACAGAATTTACACGATTATCCTGTAAATCCTGTTAATCCTGAAATCCTGTCTAACAAACCTTTCCTTACTGCGCTGTCGAGGTGCTCGAAGGCGTCGCCGTCTTCTTCACGTACTTGTCGTACCACGAAAGATATCGCTCCATGCGATCGCGCTGGTAGCTCGGGCGCTGGATGCCGTGGTTCTCGTTCGGATAGATAATCAACTGCGTGTCTATCCCGAGACTGCGCAGCGCCTGGTACATCTGCTGGCTGCCTTGCACGGGCACATTGAAGTCGCGCTCGCCGCCGAGAAACAGCGTCGGCGTCTGAATACGATCAGCGTGCAGGAACGGGTACGAGATCTTCACGTACGTCTCCCACGCCTTCGGATTCCACGGTGGACCAATCTCGTAGTCGTACTGAATGATGTACTGGTCAGTGCCGTAGAACGCTACAGTGAACGCCGTGCCGGCCCCGCTCGTCGCCGCCTTGAACCGCGTGTCGCTCGCGATCAGGTAGTCAGTCAGGATTCCGCCGTAGCTCCAGCCACCGACACCGAGCCGATCCGGATCCGCAACACCCATCTTGATCACGTGATCGACGCCTGCGAGTAGATCCTGCACTTCGTAGTTGCCCCAATCAGCAAAGATCGAGCGCGAGAACTTCTGCCCGCGACCTGAGCTGCCGCGATAGTTCACCGCCAGAACGGCATAACCATTGGCCGCGAAGAACTGGCGCTCGGCGCTGAACGTGTGCTGGTCCTGCGAGTTTGGACCACCGTGAATTCTGAGCAGGAGCGGAACCTTTGTTCCTTTAACGTAACCGACTGGATACGTGAGCAGGCCGCCTATCTGCGTGCCGTCTTTACTCTGAAAGTTGACCTCTTCAGTAGCGCCGAGATCGAACTCAGAGAACAGCGTGTCGTTCTGGTGTGTGAGCTGGCGTAGCGTGTTTCCTTCCCAAACGTTGATCTCGCCGGCCTTCGTGTCGCCGCCCGAAATCGCCACCACGCGCCCGCCGTTGAAATTCCAATTACCGATGACGACCGGCGGGTTCAGCAGTCGTTGCGCGGCGCCGCCCGAGAGATTTGCCTTCATCGGATAGACCGAGCGATCGTCGGCCACTAAAAACTGAATCGCCTTGCCGTCTGAAGTGAACTTAGGCGACGAGACGCCGCGATCGAGATCCTCGGAAGCCTTGAAGCGAGTGGGGGTGCTGCTACCGTCAGACGGAACGAGCGAGAGGTGCTCCATGCTGTACGCGCCGTACTTCTTTTCGTCGGTTTCGGTGAATGCGATCCACTTTGAATCGGGACTCCACTCAGGCCGTCCGCGGTTAGCGCGAAGTGTTTCGGGAGTTAGCGGTTTCTCAGTCGCTCCGGCTTTAGCTTCGGCGACGAAGAGCTGTGCGGACGGTTCGCGATCTGGATCTTCGCCGTGGTTGCTCATGAAAGCGATGCGAGTGCCGTCAGGCGACCATGCAGGCGAGCTCTCGTCCCACTTGCTCTTCGTGAGTCGATCGAGTTTCTTTGTCGCGACGTCGTAGATGTAGATGTACGTGTGACGTCCGCTGAGCAGGTAGCCCGCGCCGTCCTGTTTGTATCTGTAACGATCGATCACGATCGGTTTGGGCACGCGCGGAGTGGCGCCGGGTTGCGGCGATGGTGCAGCATCAGCTTCCGGATCGGGATCGCCGATCAAAAGCGCGAGTCGTTTTGAATCGGGGGACCATTCGTGTCCCTGCAAGCGGCCTTTGAGCTCCGTGAGCTGCATCGCTTCGCCGCCGTTGCGATCGAGGAGCCACACCTGGTTGCCGCGCGCTTTGCCGGGTCGCGACGAAGTGAACGAAATGTACTTGCCGTCTGGACTCCAACGCGGTGAGTTCTCGCTTTCTGAGCTGAAAGTTATCTGTCGATCGTTGCTGCCGTCGATGCCCACCATCCAGATATGCGAGCTAGACTTGTCTTCCTTGGCGTCGACGGTGCCGACGACGTATGCGACCCATTGGCCGTCAGGCGAGATCTGCGGATCGCTGACGTTGCGAAAGCGCGTCAGGTCGTCGAGTTTCATTGGACGCCGGGCAGTTTGGGCTGCAAGCGAGTTCGCGAGCGCAAGAATGAGCAGCAGGGAGATACAAGACAGGCGTCGTCGTAGCATAGGGGCCTCCGAAGATGTGTTTCTTAGGTCGTACAGCGCAGAGGTGTGAAGTAAAACATTTTCTCCCGCAACGGCGCAACGGCACAACGCCTGCTTCGTTGCGCCGCTGCGCCGTGGCGGGAGAAAACTTAGTGAATGACTGCGGCAGCGTTTTGTTGTACGGGCGCGTAGTTCACGCGGCGGAGCTCCCGCATCCGCCCATCATCCAGCCGGCCCTCGACGATCTCGTAGCCGAGCAGCGCGAACACCCTCCCGCGGAGGAACAGCGGTCGCGCATTTCCATACCAATCAACACACGACGCGCGACACCGATCGTCTATCGCCTTCTCAGGCTGCGATCCCAGCTCGCCAACCTCTCGAAACCGTAGCGCGTCGTTTCGCAAGAACAGAATCGCCGCTGAGTTTTCAAACAACTGCCTGTAACCTGCTCGGCCCGGCACACTGATCGGCAGGCCCAGCATTCCCGAATCATCACCATCAGGCTTGTAGAAGAATCCATGACTACGCGTTTCACCCTGCGACGCCTGTTTGCGCGTGTAGCGTGAGACGATCTCGGGCCACTGGCCCAGACGCACGGCGGAGAAATGTAGATCTTTGCCGTCAGTGCCAACGACGACGGCGTCACTTCCCATCTGCTCGATGCGGTCCACGCCGTGCGTGAGTCTTAGCTGGTGTGTGCTGCCACGTTCCCAGTCAACGAGGAACAGGTTCCACTTCGCTTGATTCTCTTTCAGGTCGCCCCAGCCGCTGCCAGTGCCGTAAATCAGGTAACGACCAACAAACCGGTTCTGAAATCCATAACCCTGCGGCTTTGGCAACCCGCGATAACTCCACGAAGGCGCTCTATCCCGGCCATCTGAAAACATCCAGATCGGAATTCGCAGCAACGCGACGTCCCCTTGCGAAACTTCCGTCTGCCACATGCCATCGCCTTTTCCATTCGACTGCACGAGCACGTTCAAATACTGATCGTCGGTCTGTAAAAACGAAAACTGATCAACCGGACTGCCCGAGACGCGCAACGCGCTTGGACCAGAGCCATCGAGCGGCAGGCGAAACACGATCGATCGGTTCTGTTCGTTGACTGCCCACGTGCTGGCCCAAACGTAGACCGAGTCAGGTGAAACGTAGAACACGTGTCCCGGCGGTCCGACGACGCTCGTCGCCTGGCAATCAAAACCACCGTTCGCGAGATCACAGACTGTGACGGTATGCAGCGCGGCGCCGTACTTGAAGTCGAGATTTGTTTCCGGCCGGTAGACGCGGCTTGCCGGAACGATGCGCTGAAACTCCGACTCAGTCGCGCCCTTGTGCCACTTGCGAACAGCCGGAAACGATCGTGAAAGATCTTCGTTGTATAAACCTTCAGGAGTGTAAAAGATCAGCTTGTTGCCGATGAGACGACTGGCGTAGTTGCGTGACGAATAGTAGTCGTTGGAACGCAGGTGATACGTCGATCGATAGGCCAGCCGCCCTTCGGAGTTGATATCAAACAATCCGACTTCCGTACCGCCGCGCTGGTAGCTGTAGCCAATCACGACGACAGTGTTGTCCGAGACGAGCATCTCATCGTACCAGGCGCCGGCTGGATCGAGATCCGGACCAAACGCATCGACACTCGAAACCGGTTTCAACGCGCCATCACCAATCGCGACGGTAAAGAGACGTCCGCGACGCAGCACGACGAGATGATCGCCATGTACTTTGACGATCCCGCCTTCATCGACACCGGCGTGCTGAGTGTTGGTGACTGATTCCGTTTTTGCTGGTTCGGGCAGCGCTGCGACTAAACCGAAGTTGCTGGTTACCTCATCTGCTGCTCTTTGCCGGGACGCCTGCGTCACCTTGTGAAGATAGGCCTGTAGCTCTCTCTCGGAGCTGAAGGCTCGCATGGTTTTTTTGACAGGAATCCCTCCTGAAGTGGAAATGGTGATGACGGCCGTCAGCGCAAGTAGGAGAAGTGTTCTCATAATGGGGAAGAACGTGAGGTGGGGAGGAAAGTTGCACCGCGGATTTACGCGGATGAACGCTGATCTGCGTTTATCCGCGTGAATCCGCGTCTAAAACTTACTTGCCGTCGTCGGGCGGGATGACCAGTTTTTGGCCGACCTGGATCTTGTCCGGATCCTTCAGCGTGTCGCGGTTCGCGTAGAAGATCCGCATGTACTCATTCGCATCTCCGTAGAACTGCTTACTGATCTTCGAGAGATTGTCGCCGCTCTTCACTTCGTACGTCTGACCTCCGCCGCCCTGTCCGCCACCTGCGGCTGCGCCCATCGCGCGGCTCGAGTCGACAGTGATATCGGCAGTGATGTCGTCCTGATTCGGATTGACGAGCTTGATCTGATCCCAGAACTTGTTCTTTGCCTCTTCGGAAGGGGCGATGCCGCGGATGAAGAGCTTATTGTCCTGCACATGCAGGTTCTGAAATTGGATGCGCTCGTTGTCGGCGGTCGTGAGCACAGTTTGATATTTCTGTTTCAACTCGTTGAAGCGTTGTTGTGCGCCTTGTTGCTGCTCAGCCTCCGACGCGCCGCGTCCAAACATCTTGTCAAAGAGTCCCATGATGATTTCCTTTCGCTAAAACACATTAATCAAGCAGGGGATTGGAGGGATGTGTGAGAGGTTAGAGAAAAAATTGGACGTAAGCTTTGTGAATTCTGTGCTTTTTTGTGCTACTGCAACATCTCTTCGATGAGGCGATCGACGTGGATCTTTGTAGTGTCGAGGAAGTGGATGCCGTTGTGTTCTTCTGCGCGCAGTAGCAGAGGGATCTCGGTGCCGCCGAGGATGAGGGCTTCGATGTTTTCGCGGGCTTTCATCGCGTCTGCGATTTCGAGAAAGCGGGCGCGTGTTTCGGGGAGGAATTGATCCTTCAGTAGCTCGCCGAAATATTTCTCGTGAATGTAGTTCTGTTCTGCTTCGTTTGGGGTAACTAGCTTGATGTCGGTGCGCGAGAAGACTGCGGGGTAAAACGGGGCTTGCATTGTGTAACGCGTGCCGAAGAGGGCGACGCTCTTGTAGCCTCGCGCTTCGGCGCGCTCGCAGGTCGCTTCGACGATACTGATCAATGGCAGGTTTACGCGCTGTTTGAGATGGTCGAAGACGATGTGAGGCGTGTTTGCGGTGAGTGCGGCGAAGTCGGCGCCGGCGCGTTCGAGTGTCTCGAATTGTTTGACGAGCTCGTTTGTGACTTTGTCGAGTGCGCCGGCGCCCATCCACTCGATCATCTGCTTGAGATTGATGCTGTTGATGATGATGTGCGGCGACGCGCCATCGGCTTTCTCGCGATACTGGTTCGTGAGCAGGCGATAGTAATCGATCGTCGACTCAGGGCCAGTGCCGCCGATTAGGCCAAGTGTTTTCATGAAAGATTTCTCCCGCAGCGGCGCAGCGGCGCAACGATGATTCAATCGCCGCGCCGTTGCGCCGCTGCGCGTGTTTTTACTGCTGCGTACTCGTACTCTTACTGGGTTCGCCGATGTCGTACTCGGGCTTCGCGACGCCCAGGATCCATTTATCGAACCAACCAACGATGTGCTGCAGACGCTCGATGCGGTGCCAGGGTTGACCGGAGCGCGAGAGCTCGTGTGACTCGTTCGGGAAACGCACCATCACCGTCGGTATCTTTCGATACTTGAGCGCGCGGAACATCTCCTCGCCACCCGATCCGGTGGGTGTGCGCCAGTCAGCCTCGCCGAGGATCAACATCAACGGCGTTTGGACCTTGCTGATGTAAGTGATCGGCGATCGACGTCGATAGTCTTCCGGATCTTCGAACGGCGGCGCCTTGAACCACGAAGGCTGGAAGAGCGTGAAATCAGCGGTGTACCACCAGTCAGACCAGCTCGCGATATCGCGTTGCGAGACTGCCGCCGCGAAACGCGTCGTCTGCGTGATGGTCCAATTCGTCAGCAAGCCACCGCCGCTGCCTCCGGTAACACCCATCTTCTTCTCATCGATGTAACCACGCTTGACCAACTCATCGACGCCGGCCATCAGATCCTTGTAATCGTCGCCGGGATAATTGTGTTGAATGATGTTTCCAAACTCCTGCCCGTAGCTCGTGCTGCCGCGCGGGTTCGGATAAATCACGACGTAACCCTTCGCCGCCATCCACTGAAACTCGTGATCGAAGATGAACCCATAAGCAGCGTGCGGTCCACCATGAATGTTCAGGATCAGCGGGTACTTCTTGCTCGGATCGAAGTCGGGCGGCTTCTGCACCCACGTCTGAACCTTCTTGCCATCAAAACTCGTGTACCAGATTTCTTCCGGCTCAGTGAGATTCAGTTTCGAGAACAACTCGTCGTTGATGTGCGTGAGCTGTTTGGGCTGGCCGCCTGTTTTGTCGAGCCAGAAGAGATCGCCCACGCGCGTCGGTGTCGAGATCAATAAAGCAAACTTCGACGCGTCCGGCACGGCGCGATAACCTACGACCGCCTGGTTTCCGGTCGTGACATCCGAGAGTTTTCCGGTCGCAACATCAAACGAGCCGAGGTTGGCTTTTCCTTCTTTAACGTAAACCGTCGTGATGCTGCGTCCATCTGCCGACCACACGGGCGGGTTACCGCCGCCGGCTCGCGGCGCGACGTTGTCGCCACCCACGCCACCGCCGATATCAAAATCAAAGTTCGCTGTGAGGTTACGCGGCTTCGCGCCCGACACCAGATCCAACACCCAGAGATCCGGCTGCGTGTACGAGCGCACCGGTTGGCTCGTCGAAGCGATGAACGTGACCTGCTTGCCGTCGGGACTGATAGTGAAACCGCCCGCGCCCATGTCGAACGAGGTTAATTGAACGCGCTCGCCGCCAGTGACTGCGATCGAAGAGATGTCGGTGCGCGGCAGCTCGTAATAAGGCTCGTCTGTGTAGTCGGAGTCGAAGTAGATATGCGCGCTGTCTTTGGCCCAAAACGCGCCGCCGTCGTCAAAGTGTCCATTCGTCAACTGCTTTGGCGTGACTTTTTCGTCGCCTGTTTTCGGAGCGTTGACGACCCAGAGGTGATTCGGATGTTTGAAGTCGAGATAACCGGCGCCGTTCGCGCGATAGACTGCGCGATTGATCACGCGCACGTCGCTTTCGTGTTCCGGACTCGAAGCCGGGCTCGGGCTCACGCCTGGTTGCGCTGGTTGTGTATTTTGCGAATTTTTTGCGGCTGCCTTCGCGAGCTCTTCTGCCGTCGCGCTGTTGTAGAAGAGGATCATCTTTCCGTCTGGCGACCACTGCGGCGCGCCTGCGCCACGCGCCAAAGTAGTGAACTGAAACGGCTCGCCGCCGCCCATCGCGAGCATGAACAACTGCGGCGGGTCGACGCGTCCACTCACTTCCGGCGCACGAACAAAGGCAAGATACTTTCCATCCGGTGACCAGCGCGGCTGCGAGTCGCGCGGGCCGTTGGTGAGCTGGCGTGTTTCGCCGTTTCCAGTCGTGACGGTCCAGATCGCTGTGTTGTATCCGTCTTTCTTATCGTTGACCGTCACGCGTACGAACGCGACGCGCGAACCGTCAGGCGAGACTTGCGGATCGCCGATCCAGACGAAGTTAAAGAGGTCCTTTTCGGTGATATTGCGTTTCTGCGCCAGCGCGGGCGCGCACAGCGAAACGACGACGATCAGGAGAAGCGAGACACGAAAACGCATTTTGAGTTCCTTTCCGAGCCGCAGATTTACGTAGATTTTCGCAGATAGACGTAGTAGACGACGCCACTATAATCGTCCGTCAGCAAAAACGCATCCTTTCCGAAGGAAAAAACGTCTGCGGGACGGCCGTTGATGGCGGGCGGCTCGAAAAATCCCGTGATGAAGTCCTCTATTCTGCCGCTTGCTTCCGCGATTCTTACCACGCGATAACCGCGACGCAGGCTCTTCTTTGTCGATCCATGTAACGCGACGAGAAACGAACCTGCGAGTTCGGAAGAATTGCTCGAGTCGAAATACTCGAGGCCGAGTGGCGAGCTGTGCGCGGGAAACGGCGTTAACGCTTTCGGCACTTTGCGACAGTCGAAGTCTGTTCCCGTCGCGTTGAATTTCGGATCGGGAAAGATTCGTGGCCCCGCCTGAAAGCAGTAAGGCCAGCCGTAATTTTTGCCATCTTCCAGACGGTAAAACGTATCGGCCGGACGATCATTGCCGAGATGATCCGATCCCATGTTGGTTGCGTAAAGCCTGTCTTTCGTCCAGCGAAGCCCAACCGCGTTTCGCAAACCGCGCGCGAAGAAATGCTTGTCCGAGCCGTCGGGATTCATCTGCAAAACGCTGGCGCGAACTTCTTCCTTCTCCTCGCACGCATTGCAACTGCTTCCGACCGCGACGTAGATCTTGTCGTCGCCGCCGGCAAGCACCGTGCGCGTCAGATGCCAGCCACCGTACTTGTAGCCGAGCCCGTAATCAGGAAACGTGGCGAGCAGCTCCGGCTCGCCGGTTGGAGCATTGTCGCCGGCCTGGTAACGATAGCGAACAAGTCGATCAGTCAGAGCGAGATAGAACCACGTGGTCCCGCTCTGATCTGTGTAGAAAGCGACATTGTTCGGATTGCGCAAGCCGCTCAGGTAAGTCGTCACTTTCTTAAACTGCAGCGTCTTGCGATCGAACTGGTCGAGGATATAGACCACGCCTTTTCGATTGTCCGTGAGGTTGAACATGTCAGTGACGAAGATGCGCTTGTCAGGACTGAGCGCCATGAAGCGCACGCGTTTCAGTCCCTGGGCCGCGACGCTGATCTCGTAACCATCAGGAAGATTCAGGTCAAACGACTTACCATTTGCGAGCGTGATGTGATGTGGGGCCAGCCGCTGGGCCGTGGCCGCGTGGCCAATGATTAAGTGGGCTGTTATTAACAAGAAAAGAAGCGCAAGACAGATGGGCAGTTTTAGCGGTCTCATGGCCGGAGAAAATAACACACTCCGAGGAGCACCATGTTTCGCGGCGCCGCGCGCGTCGCTGGCATGATGCTCCTGCGGAGGGTTTACGGGCCCGGAGGCTCCGCAAGACCACAAGGCACGATGACTACTGACTTTTTAGGACATTCCGTGGCACGTGGTGGAAGGTTTACACGTGCCCTATTCTGGGCTATTAGGAATAAACACGCGAGGCGTAAAATTATTCCCGGGAATTTTCTCAGCCGCCGGGTGTTAATCTAAAATGGCTGCCACTAAAACGAATGATGGACGGCCTGGTTGAAATTGTTGAGTTTGGACAAGCGGCGATGGAGCACATCGATGCGCTCTACGGGTACGCGCTTGCCCTGACCCACAACATGACGGAAGCCGAAGATCTAGTGCAGGACACATATCTTCGGGCGGCAAGCGCGGCGCACCGTCCCGACGTCGACGGTAATTTGAAGAGCTGGATGTTTGTCATTATGCGCAACGCCTGGCTCAATGAGGTGCGTCATAAAAACAGCGGCCCGAAGTTTGTCGATCTCGAGACAACCGGGCCAACGGTGGACCAGCTTCAGGAGACTCCGCACGTTGTTTACCTGCGGAAACTGGAGCGCGAGCAGGTGCAGCAGGCGATCGAGAGTTTGCCCGACGCTTATCGCGAGATCATCGTGCTGCGGGATATTGAAGGGTTTACGTACCAGGAGATCGCGACGGTGCTCGATTGCCCGGCGGGGACGGTAATGTCGCGGCTGGGTCGTGCGCGTGGAAAACTCAGAAAATTGCTTTCCACGTGGCAAACCAAGTCGCGTGCAAAAGTAGTCTGAGAAGAAAAGGATTAGTTTTAGTTTGCAAAAGTGTGAGGACATACGTGGCCGTTTGACCTTGTATCTCGACGACGAGCTGCAGGGTGAAGAACGTGGAATGGTTGAGGCGCATCTCGCGGACTGCGAGTCGTGCGCGGCGTTATTCGCGAGAGAGCTCAACTTTTTGAATGCGATAAGAAAGGGCGCGCCGCGGCACGTCGCGCCGCCAGAGCTACGCGCGAAGGTTGAGAAGATCTTGAAAGTTGGTGTGACAGAGGAGAGCCGGCCGCGGCGCGCGTCATCACGGATGAGCTGGCTCGTGGCGGCAGCCGCTGTGCTGCTGTTGTTGCTGTTGCCGATGGTTGTCTGGCGCGTTATGAAGCAAAGCAGTGGGCCGGCAGGCAAGGCATCGAGTTTTGCGCTGATGGCTGCCGACCACCACCTGCGACACATGCGTGGGCAGTTGCCGCTGGAGATGGAGACGGGGAACCCGCAGCAGATCTCGTCGTGGTTTTTGAATAAGGTGAACTTCAGTGTGAAGTTGCCGAACTACCAGGAGTCGTCGGGGCAGGACAAGCTTTACACGCTCGAGGGGGCGCGGCTGGTTGGGTATCAGAACGATTACGCGGCTTACGTTGCGTACCGGATGAAGGACCGGCCGATCAGTTTAGTGATCACTTCGGATTCGGTGGCACGGCCTTCGGGCGGTGAAGAGATCCAGGCGCGTGGGTTGATGTTTCACTACAACGCGATCGATGGATTGAAAGTATTGACGTGGTCCGATCGCGGCCTGACCTACGCGCTCGTTTCGGATCTTGAAGAACGCGGCCAACAATCCTGCATCGTCTGCCACGAAGGCACCAAAGACCGCGACCTATTAGAGCCACTAAAACCACACTGATTTTTAGCCACAAAAAGGCACAAAAACACAAAATAGTTGAATGAGTTAAAGGCGCCTAATTCTCTCGCGGGAGACCGCGACCTATTAGAGCCACTAAAACCACACTGATTTTTAGCCACAAAAAGGCACAAAAACACAAAATAGTTGAATGAGTTAAGGGCGCCTAATTCTCTCGCGGGAGAATTCAGCGCCTTATCTGTTTAAGAGTCTTTTTGTGTTTTTGTGCCTTTTTGTGGCTAAGATCGGCTGTACATTTTTATTATGCGCTCTATTGCGGCGCGACAGACTTTGCAGAAGTGATCGGTGCGCGAGAACATGATGCAGTCGACTTCCGGTCGATAATAGCCACGCGCCTCGTACATCGCTCCTTCAAACGCGCCGACTTTCCCAAAGTATTTCTCCGCCTCAAACATCTTTTGCTCGTGCGCCAGCTCTTCCTTGAAGAGCGCCTCCATCTCCGCTTCCGGTCGCCGGTCTTTGCGCAACTGCGTGCGGCGCTGTTGGATCTCGCGTGAGTAAGTCTCGAACGCTTCTTTGTTCCACGGCGTCGGGATCGGCGCATCTTTCGCAAATGGCGAGGCGAGATTGCGCCACTTCAACGTGCTGACGTCGAGCAGCGCCGTGACGTTCGGCTCCCACGGCTCGACACGATCCGCTGCCGCCGGTCCATAAGCAACAGACGATGTGTAGTACTCATCTGCGAGCCCGGCAAAGTGATGTCCAAACTCGTGAACAAAGACGTAATTCGCGAAAGCATTATCCGAAGCGACGGTGCTGTAGAGATTGAAGATGCCGCCGCCACCGTATGTGCGACCGTTCACGAGCACTTCGATGAACTCGTACGGCGCAAACTGCGCGGTCCGTCGCAAAGCGCGATTATCGAACGTCAAAACATATCGCTCGGATCCGAACGCATCGTACGTGGCACCAATCGGTGAGTCGCGATAGATACCGGTCGACGGCCGTGAAATCCCTGACTCTGCTGCCGGCGGGCACAATCCCCAGACGTTGAAGTGGCGGCGGTTCTCTTTGAACGGCGAAGTCGAGAAGAGCACTTCGGTGAGTCGCTTTGCGTCAGCTTCAAACTTCGAGGCTTCGGCGGCAGTGTAGCCGTCGCCGAGGATCAGAAAATCGACCTTCGTCTCCGGATCGCCTGTCTTCTGAATCGTGATCAGTGGCGCGGGCGCGATGGGCTTCGAGCGATCGACGAACTGGTCCGCCGGATCAATCGTCGTGGTCCAGATGTCTATGAAGGCGTTCTTCGGATCGCGCTTCTTCAGCGTAATGCTGACAGGCGCTGCCGGAGCAGGAAATCGAAGCGACTCCTGGAACGTGCGTTTGACCGTTTTGGCTTCGTCAGTTGTTTCCCACTCACCATAAATCGACGCGAATCCGCGCGAATACAGCAATTCCTTCGTCTTCGCGTCACGCACTTCGAACAGGTACTTGCCGAGGTTTGACGAGTCGATCGCCTGCCGTAGATCCCCTGGCCACGGCAGCGGCTCGATGACCACGCGGTCGAGACTGAAAATCTCCTGCGACGCATCGCCGGTGTGGTAGTAGTCCACCCGCATCGTCGGCGTAGCGGCAAAGATGGTCCCGGTAAATAGAAAGAGAACGGCGGCAACAAGTAGGAGTTTATTCATGCCACGGATAATACAATGCTATACTCTTGCGATTCTATGGCTAGTGTCCTCGAGATCATACCACTCGGCGGTATCGGCGAGTTCGGAATGAATTGTATGGCGGTGCGGTACGGCGACGAGATGTTGATTCTCGACGCCGGGATGGGCTTTCCCGAAGAGTCGGCTTACGGCGTCGACGTTTCCATCCCGAATTTTGGTTTTCTCGACGAGTATCGCGACGACATCATGGCCATCGTCCTCACGCACGGTCACGAAGATCATCTCGGCGCGCTGCCGTACCTGCTCAAAAAGTTCAACGTCCCGGTTTACTGTTCACACTTCACCGCCGGCCTCGCTGAAAGCAAACTCGAAGAACACCAGCTACTCGGCGACGTGTTGCTACATCGCGTCGAGCCGCGCGACGTTGTGGATATCGGCGTCTTTCAAGTCGAATTTATCCGCGTCTCGCACTCACTCGTCGACTGCTTCTCGCTCGGCATCAAGACGCCCGTCGGCACGATCATTCACACAGGCGATTACAAAGTTGACGAAACACCGGTGATCGGCGAGCCGATCGATCTGCGCTCGTTCCGTCGCTACGGGCAGGATGGCGTGCTCGCCCTCCTTTCCGACTCGACGAACGCGACGGTTCCGGGTCGCACGCCGTCTGAGCGCGCGGTGATTCCGGCGTTTGAAGAGATCTTTTCCGAAGCGAAGGGGCGCATCGTCATCGCGGCTTTTGCTTCGTCGATCCATCGTTTGCAGATCGTGCTCGACGTGGCGCAGCAGTTTAATCGACACGTTTGTGTGCTCGGTCGCTCGATGCAGAAGAACGTCGAGGTTGCGGATCGGCTGGGTTATCTCGACATTCCCGACGGCCTGCTCGTGTCGTTGAACGAAGCGAAGATGATGAGCGACGACGAGATCGTGTTTCTCGTTACCGGATCGCAGGGCGAGTCGCGCGCGGCCCTCTCGCAGATGGCGACGCAGAGTTACAAAGGACTGATGATCGAAGAGGGCGACACGGTCGTGTTGTCGGCGCGCATCATTCCAGGTAATGAGCGCCTGATCTCGCGGATGATCGGATTCATCTACAAGCGCGGCGCGAACATCATCGAAGAGAAACGCCGGCTGGTTCACGTGAGCGGGCACGCATCGCAGGAAGACATTCGGATCATGACGGAAGCGGTGCGTCCGAAGTTTGTCGTGCCGATTCACGGCGAGTATCGCATGCTTTTCCGGCACAAGGAGTTTGTCAAAAACCATCTCGGGTACAACGAGGAGAACATCATCCTGATCGAGAATGGCGACGTGCTCGAGCTCGACGGCGAGCGCGCCGCGATCATCGACAAGCGCGAGATTGGACGCACGTTCATCGATGAGAGTGGATTCAAGGAGATCGACAGCGAGACTGTGCGCGAGCGGAAGCAACTGGCTTATGAAGGTACGGTGACGGTGGTGGTGACGGTCGATATTGAGACTGGCGAGCTTGATGGTGAGCCGAAGATCGTTGCGCGTGGCGTGCGTGGGCTGAGTGCTGAGAATGGTTTTGCGAATCGATCGGGAATGCTCGAGGATGCGAAGCGTGTCGTGACGGCGGCGATCGCCGGTGCTTCGCGACAGACGCTGTCGGATGAGTCGTTGTTGAAAGAGCATGTGCGCGTGGAGTTGAAGCGGTTTATTCAGAAGCAGACCGGCGCCAGGCCGGTGATCACGCCTGTAATCGTTCTTATTTAAAGACAGGATTACAGGATTTTCAGGATTTACAAGATTGAATCCTGTAAATTCTGAAAATCCTGTAATCCTGTCTAATGGGATACTTCACCAACAAGGTAGTAATGATCACGGGCGCCTCTTCCGGACTCGGGAGGGGAATGGCGCTGGAGATCGCGGCACGTGGCGGGCAGCTTGGTTTGTTGGCGCGTCGTGAGGATTTGCTCAAAGAAATCGTAGCAGAAACGCGCAATGTCAAAGCTGTTTACGCGACGGCGGATGTACGTGATGCGAAGGCCGTCAGGGAAGCCGCGGATCGCTTTCGCAAAGAGCTTGGTCCGATCGACATTCTCATCGCTAATGCTGGTATCGGCACTGCCGATCACGCTGTCAGTCTCACGCCGGAACACGCGGCGAATGTAATCGGGATAAACGTGCTCGGCGCGATTAATAGTGTGGCGGCGGTGTTGCCCGAGATGGTTGAGCGAAACCAGGGGCGACTGGTCGCGATCTCGAGTCTCGCTGCATATCGCGGCCTCGCTAAGTCGGCAGCTTATTGCGCGAGCAAAGCAGCTCTATCGGCTTACTTCGAGAGTTTGAGAATCGATCTGCGCCGTACCGGTATCGGGGTGACGACCATTCATCCGGGCTTTATCAAGACCGATCTCACCGCCGGACGCCATTCGAAGATGCCGTACCTGATGGAGCTCGACGTCGGAGTGAAAAAGATTGTTGGGGCGATCGAGCGGGAAAAGAAGATTTACACCTTCCCGTGGCAACTCGCGACAATCGTGCGTGCCACAATGATGATGCCGCCGGCGATATATGACTGGATCGCGGCGCGAAATTCTTTTCGAGAATAATAATGACCATTCTTCAAGCTATCTTCCTCGGCCTCGTTCAGGGCCTGACGGAATTCATCCCGGTTAGCTCCACTGCCCATCTCGTCTTTGCCGCACGCCTCGTAAATCTTTACGGCGGCGCTGACAAGACGCTCCAGGCCCAGCAGACCACGGCCACGATCGCCGTTATTCAACTCGGCACATTGCTCGCCGTCCTGATCTATTTCAGCCGCGACATCGTGAACATCCTCCGCGCTTTCATCGTCGACCATCTCGCAAAGCTGCGCGCGCCGAAAGGGGCGGCTCGACCCAGACTCTCGAAAGACGCGTGGCTCGGCTGGCTCGTGATCATCGGGTCGCTGCCGGTGGCGACGATCGGACTGGCGCTGAAAAAACAGATCGAGGGACCGTTCACGAAGAACCTCTGGGTCATCGCGACGATGATGATCGTCGTCGCCATCCTGCTGCTGATCGCCGAGCTGGTGGGCAGGAAGGCTCACGACATGGAGCATCTCGAGGTCAGTGACGCACTGATAGTCGGATCAGCACAGGTGCTGGCGCTGATTCCGGGTTCGAGTCGATCCGGATCGACGATCATGGCCGGTTTGTTTGCCGGCCAGACTCGTGAGACGGCGGCGCGGTTCTCGTTCCTGCTCTCGATCCCGGCGATCGCCGCGAGTGGCTTGCTGGAATTGAAGGAAGCGATTCACAAGCTGCCGGCAGGGAGTTACGGGTCGCTGGCCGTGGCCACGTTGGTTTCGGGCGTCGTCGGTTATGCGTCGATCTGGTTTTTGCTCAGATATCTCAGGACGCACACGACCGGCGTTTTCATCGTTTACCGGGTGATTGTTGGTGGATTGATTCTATTGGGGCTGGCGGCCGGATATATCTCGGCAAATATTTAACCACGGATCTACACGGATGAACACGGATTCGGTTAAACTGTCTGGGCCCCTCCTCTGAAGTTCAACCCCCGGTATAGGCGGTGATTGTAAATGAGTGATACCCAGCGACCGCGCAGCCCGCGAGTTCCTGTCGAGTTTGATTTAAATGTGGAGGGAACGGATGCGTCGGGCAAATCTTTTACGGCGAAGGCCAAGGCCCTTAAAATCAGCCGCGGTGGCGCGACACTTCTTGTCGACGTTGATGTCGCGCTTGGTTCGCAGGTAAAGTTGGTGCCACCGTTTGGTGGTACGCTCGAGGCCGAAGTTAACGGCTCATGGATTGACGACATCGACGGCAACCGGCGCATCGGAGTCAAACTCCTCGATGCCAATGGATGGTTCGCTGAGTAGGCCACAAAAGGCACAAAGAATTAGTTGCCACAAAAAGGCACAAAAGCGCAAAAAAGTTGAATGAGCTAAAGGCGCCCAATTCTTGTGTGGAAGAATTCAGGCGCCTTTACCTGTTGAAAAATCATTTTGTGCTTTTTGTGCCTTTTTGTGGCTAAAATGAATTAATGAAAGCCAAACGCTGGATCGTGCGTGAGCATGATGCCGAAAGGGCCGCCTCACTGGCATGCGTTCTGGGTGTCTCACCTATCCTGGCGGCTCTTCTCCTCAATCGCGGCTACGCCGACGAACAGGCCGCACGCGTCTTCCTCTCTCCAACTTACGATCAACTGCATGAGCCTTATGACATGCTCGGCATGAAGGAGGCCGTCGCTCGCCTGCAACGCGCGATCGAGACACGCGAGCCGATACTGATCTACGGCGATTACGACGTCGACGGAACCACCGGAACCGCGGTGTTGCTGCGCGCGCTCAAACTCCTCGGCGCCACCGCAGGCTTTCACATCCCACATCGATTCACCGAAGGCTACGGTATTCAACAGGCCGCCCTCGAGAAGGCTGTCGCTGATGGCTACAAACTCGTCGTCAGTATCGACTGCGGCATCCGCGCGCACGAGCCACTCTACTGGGCGCGCGAACACGGCCTCGATGTGATCATCACCGATCACCATCTTCCCGACGAGAAGGAAGGTGCGCCGCCCGCGTTCGCCGTGCTCAATCCGAACCAGGCCGGCTGTACGTATCCCGACAAGAACCTCGCCGGCGTCGGCGTCGCTTTCAAACTCGTACACGCGCTCTATCGAGAACACGGCCGTGAAGCGCAAGTCCCGGCGTTTATGAAAGTTGTCGCGATCGGAACGGTGGCTGACGTCGCCAAACTAACGGGCGAAAACCGCACGATCGTGGCGATCGGACTGAAGGATCTGGCCCGCGTCGCAAACCCCGGTTTGCGCGCGTTGATCAACGTAGCGGGTTGCGGAGACGGCAAGGGCATGACAGCATACGATCTCGGGTTCCGGCTTGGGCCAAGAATCAACGCTGCGGGCCGCATGGATGCGGCGCGCGCGGTGGTCGAGCTCTTTGATACGCGCGACTCTGACGAAGCGCTTCGGCTCGCGAATCATCTCGACGCGCGCAACGAGGAGCGCAAGACGGTGCAACAGCAGATCATCGATCTCGCGGTTGCCGAGTTGAAAGATCCGAAGGATTGTTACGTCGCGGTGATTGCCGGCGAGGGATGGCATCGCGGCGTCATCGGAATAGCCGCCTCGAAGATCGCGGAACGCCTGAATCGACCGTGCGTGGTGTTGTCAGTCGATGGAGAAATGGCCCACGGATCGGGACGAAGCATCGAGGCGTATCACCTGCTGAACGGATTGACTGCGTGTGCGGATCTGTTTGAGAAGTTTGGCGGACACTCGCATGCGGCGGGGATCGCGATCCGGGCCGAACGGATCGAAGAGCTGCGGCGGCGTTTGAATGAGCATGCTGCAGGGTGTTTGACGGCGGAGGACCTCGAGCCGCGAGTCGATATTGATTTGGAGCTCGCGTCCGAAATGGTGACGTTTGGCCTGGCGCGTGAGCTGGATGCGTTAGAGCCTTTCGGGGCGGGGAATCCGCGTCCGGTTTTTGTGACTAGGAATTTACGTTGTTTGTCGGAGCCGGCTGTAATTAAGGACCGGCATCTGAAGTTGAGATTGGCTGGGCCACAGGGCCGGCCGCTGGAAGCGGTTTGGTGGAATTGTATTGAAGGGGAAACGCCGCAGTTGAACGGTAGCATCGAAGTCGCCTACACGCTCGAGACCAGTGCCTGGAATGGCGATTACAGGATGCAGTTGAATGTCGTGGACTTAAGAGTGTCTTGATCCACAGATTACGCAGATTACACAGATATTAAATGACTCTGTGTAATCTGTGGATGGCTTGAAAGAATGCAGGAAGTAACTAGAAAACGGGCGATTGGGCTGGGGTTGCGCGCGAAGGTGCCGGTGATTACGCGGCTCGTCGCGTTTGCCCTACTCGTGTCTGGTATCGCGGTCGTTGGGATCTCGTATTACAAGCTGCGGAATGTCGAGAAGTTCAAGGCGAAGTCTGAGAAGCCGGAGCTGTCGAAAGATGTGACGGGTGTCGTTGAGGGATACGAACAGCGCGTCACCACCAAAGAAGGTCGACTGTGGCTGCTCGTGAAAGCCTCGCGTGATATCACTTTCTCGGACAGTCATCACGAGCTGGAAAACATCAGCATGGCTGTTTACCCGCCCGAAGGTGAGACTCCCGATCAGATCTCGGCGGCACGCGCGATCTACCAGCCTGAGACCAACATGCTTTTCTTCAACGGCAACGTCAAGATTGAGACGAAGGACAAGCTGAAGGTCGGAACTGATGCGCTGTCGTTCGATCGAAACAGCGGCGTGGCCCAAACGGATTCGCCAGTATCTTTTGAGCGTGAAAACGTGTCGGGCACGTCCACCGGCGCCGTGATGGAGCAGAAAAGCAAGCGGCTCGAGTTGAAGAAAGACGTGCAGTTGACGATCGCGCCGAACGAGTCGATGAAATCAAGCTCGCGTTCACGCCCGGTTTCGATCAAGGCCGGGCACGGCACGTTCGAACAATTCTCGATGCAGCTCGCGTTTTCAGGCGGCGCCACTGTCGAACAGGAAAGTGACGTACTCAGCGGCGATAACATCACTGCTTTTATCAACCAGCAGAAGCGGCTTGAAAGGGCCGAGATCCGCGGCAACTCGTATTTGCGTGTCATCGATCCAGGCCGCGCGGCTGAAGTCCACTCGACCAACATGGACTTCTTCATGGACAAGGACCAGCGCCTCGAACGCGCAGTCGCGAACAACGACGTTTCCGCACGCACGCTCGAAGGCGATTCCGACGTTCAGATCAGCGGCAGCAATTCGCTCGAAGTGACGTTTCAGGCAAACAAAGACGACAGCCTGTTGAAACAGATGAACGCGGGTGGCCGCTCGGTGATCACGATGAGCGCGCCGAAATCGAAGGCGAACGATCCACGCGCGGCGAACAAGCGTCTGACTGCGAACGCAGTGAAACTCACCTGGCGAACCACTGGCCGCGATCTCGAGAAGGCGGAAGCGAGTGGAGATGCGGAGTTGTTTGTTGAGCCGGTTGTCAGCAGCGCACGCGCCGAACGCAAGAAACTGAACGCGCCACAGTTTGACTGCGACTTCTTCGAAGCCGGAAATCTCGCGCGCACCTGCAAAGCCACCGGCGGCGCGAAGGCCACGCTCGATCCGATGCAGCCGGCGCAGGATCGCGGCACGCGCACGCTCACCTCGCAAAACATGACCACGGTCTTTTTAAAAGACACCCAGGACGTCGAGCGCATGGATGCGCAGGGCGACAGTAAGTTCAATGAAAACGATCGCAACGGTGTCGCGGCGAATGCGTCGTACGTCGCTGCCGATCAAACTGTCAGACTGCGCGGCGGCGATCCGACGGTGTGGGACTCGCGCGGCCGCACGAAGGCAGTCGAGCTCGACGCCGATCTTGCAAACGACGTCTCGTACGCGCGCGGCAAGACCACTACGACTTACTACAGCCAGGAACAGACCAACGGCGCGACGCCTTTCTCGAAAGTGAAGAGCCCGGTTTACATCGTGAGCGAGCGTGGTGAGTTTCGCCATCAGAGCGGCCAGGCGATTTATTACGGCAATGCAAAAGCGTGGCAGGACGACAACTACGTGCGCGGCGACAAGCTCGTCATTTATATGAATGACAAGCGAATGGAAGCGAGTGGTAACGTTCAGACCACGATCTATAACGCGAAAGGTCGCGAGGAAAATAAAAACACGGTCGTGCCGGTCTTTGCGTCTGCTGATTCCATGTTCTATTCAGATCCCGATCGCACGATTCATTACGAGGGGAATGTCGATATCAAGCAGGGCACGGATCGAATGACGAGCGGCGTCGCGGATGTTTATCTCCAGAAAGAATCGAACGAGATGGAGAAGACGATCGCGCAGCGAAACGTCGTGTTGACTCAGCCTAATCGAAAGGGAACGGGCGATTGGGTCGAATACACGTCTGCGAATGAAATCGCGATCCTGAAAGGCAGTCCCGCGCGTGTTGAAGACGTCGAGCAGGGCAACACGCAGGGTGGACGTTTGACGCTCTCGGTCCGGGACGGTAAAGTCACCGCCGACGATGCTCGTGGACCACTTTCGCCAGGCCGCGTCCGATCAACCCACAAGATTCGAAAACCTTGAGCCACAAAAAAGAGTTGCCACAAAAAGGCACAAAAAGCACAAAAGCTCTGATTAATCATTTTGTGCTTTTTGTGCTTCTTTGTGGCTAAAAATTAATGAGCTCGCTGCGCAGCGCCAATCTCGTGAAACATTATGGACGCCGCCGTGTTGTCGATGATGTTAGTTTGCAAGTCGACAAAGGCGAGGTGGTTGGTCTGCTCGGCGCGAACGGCGCGGGCAAGACCACGACGTTCTACATGATCGTCGGTCTCGAACGTCCCGATTCCGGTAACGTTCTTCTCGGCGATCAGGACCTCACAAAACTTCCAATGTACCTGCGCGCGCGACTCGGCATCGGCTACCTGCCGCAGGAGCCGTCAGTGTTTCGCAAAATGACGACCGCGCAGAACATTCTCGCCGTGCTTGAAACTACCGGCCTGCGTAGACGCGAACAACTGAAGCGCCTCGAAGAGCTGCTCGAAGAATTCGGGATCGCGCACGTGCGAAACACGCGCGGCGATGCGCTCTCAGGCGGCGAGCGACGGCGCACTGAAATAGCAAGAGCTCTGGCAACTGAGCCGCAGTACATTCTGCTCGACGAGCCTTTCGCGGGTATCGATCCAAAAGCAGTCGATGATATTCAAAATGTAATACTCTACCTGCGAAATCGTGGTATCGGAATACTCGTTACCGATCACAACGTGCGCGAAACACTTGGCGTCACGGACCGCGCGTATATAATGGCGGAGGGCAAAATCTTCCGCTCCGGACACCCACGCGAACTTACTGAAGACTCGGAAGTGCGCCGGCTCTACCTGGGCGAAAAGTTTCGCATGTGATTGTTAACAGTTTTGTGTATTCCTGGGCCTGTTTGTGGCAGAGAATCTGCCACTGCGAACGCTGATCGGGTATAATCCTCCCGTGCGGCCACAAGCCGCGACAATCCGAAAAACGAAGCAGTGTAAGGCAGTCTGATCTGAGGAATGTCTCTTAAGCTAACTACCAGTCTTTCCCAACGACTCGTACTGACGCCGCAGTTGCGCCAGCGGATCGAGATGTTGCAAATGACTTCGCTCGAGCTGACCGATCTCATTCAACAACAGTTGTTGGAGAATCCTGTACTCGAAGAAGTGCCGTCGCAGGAGGAGGTGCAGGAGATTGCCGAGAAGGTCCTCGATCATCTCGCCAGCGCCGACTCGAATTCATTTGAAGAGAGTGTTCCTGAACCCGGCAGTCCCGCAACGAATGGCTCGGGCGACGCGGAAGTTTTGTCCGCATTGCCTGCAACCGACGGTGATATGGATGGCGGTGGTGAGGCTATTGCAACCGCTGATCACGAAGAGGGAACCGGCGAAGCTGATGATTCACCACGCGATGCTTTCGAGGAGATCGACTTCGGACGCGAGTTTCAGGACTACCTCGATCCCGGTTACAAAACACAGGAAATCGAATACAAAGAAGACGCTCCCACCTTCGAACAATTTCTAACACGCCCACCATCGCTGGCCGAACATCTCGAGTGGCAACTCAACATGAGCACACTCGATAGCGAGGTTCGCGATGCGGCGAATGCCGTGATCGGTAATCTCAACGCGGACGGACGTCTCGGCGCTACGAACGAAGAGATGGCCGCGATGGAGAAGGTCTCGGAAGAGATTGTCGAGCGCGCCCGGCAGGAAGTGATGCGTCTCGATCCGGTCGGTTGCGGCGCTCGAGAAGTGAAAGAATGTTTGCTGGTCCAGCTCGAAGTGCTGGGCGAGAGCGACCGACTCGCCGCGAAGTTGATCAGCGAACATCTTTCGGAGCTGCAACAACACAAACTGCCGCACTTATCGAAACAGATCGGCGTCGATGTCGAGACACTCCTCGAAGAGCTACAGTTTATCCGCACGCTCGATCCGTATCCTGGCCGCCGTTATTCATCGGACGAACCGATACTGATCAGTCCGGAAATCTACATCGAGAAGCTCGACGAGAACGACGAAGACTACGTGATCTATTTTGCTGACGACGGCAGCCCACGTCTGCGCGTGAGCCAGCAGTATCAACAGATGCTGGGCCAGGGCGTGAGCAACGAGACGAAGAGTTTTATTCGCGAGAAGATGCGTTCAGCGGTGGACCTGCTGCGTAATATCGAGCACCGTCGACAGACGATTTACAAAGTGGTCGAGTCGATAGTGGCGCGCCAGCGAGATTTTTTGGACCACGGCGTCCAGCACATCAAACCGATGATGTTGAAAGACATCGCGGAAGACATCGGGATGCATCTTTCGACTGTTTCGCGAGTGGTGAATCGAAAATACGCGCACACGCCGCAGGGCGTCATCGAGCTGCGACGGTTTTTCACCGAAGGCATGCTCAATGAAGAGGGAGAGGAGATCTCGACGCGCATTATCAAGTTGAAGATCAAGAAATTAATTGAAGAAGAAGATTCACATAATCCGATAACGGACGATCAGGTGGTTAAGATCCTTGCTAAGGATGGAATCAAATTATCGCGTAGAACTGTCGCGAAGTATCGCGATCAGATGTCAATCCCCGGATCGCGTGAGCGTCGCGCAGTCGTGTAAGCCCCTCTACACACCGACGCGAATCAAGTTTAAGTAATACTTTTGTTGCGTTAGCGTGTGCGAGCTCTCCGCACGCCGGCGCATTGGTTTCTTTACCGGTTCGAGGAGGGAGACGACTGATGAAATTTGAATACACGGGCAGACACGTTGAAGTCTCGCCGGCACTCCGGCGACATGTGGAAGATCATTTCAAGAAACTCGATCATATCTTTAACGGCGACACGACCCTCACCACTCACGTAATCATCGATGTCGAGAAGAATCGCCAGATCGGTGAAATCATCGTTAGCTGGCGCGAGCATACGTTGACGGCGAAAGATACGAACGCCGACATGTACATGGCGCTGACGCGCGCGATGTCGAAGATTGAGAAGCAGGCAGTCAAGCTCAAGAAGAAGATTATCGACAGGAGTCAGAGCGGGCGGCCGACAAGTCGCGTGGCGCCGCAACCTGATGGAAATCTGGAGGCAACGCCGCGTCCGCCGCGCATCATTCCGGCGCGCCGGTATACGGTTAAACCGATGACGGCGGAAGAAGCCGCGCTGCGACTATCAGACGAAGCGGACCAGTTTTTAGTATTCCGCGACGCCGACACCTCGCGCCTCGGAGTTATCTACAAACGAAACGACGGCAACTACGGTCTCATTGAACCGTAGCCACAAAAAGGCACAAAAGAACTTAGCCACAAAAAGGCACAAGAAGCACATAAAAAATCATTTTGTGCTTTTTGTGCCTTTTGTGGCTAGATACATATCGTGAGCATCCCTGACATCGTAATCATCACCGGCCTCAGCGGCTCTGGAATGTCTTCCGCCACGAACGCGTTCCAGGATCTCGGATACTTCTGCGTCGATAATCTGCCCGTCACGATGCTGCCGACCTTCGGACGTCTCGTCAATGATGACGAAGAAAAAGGAATCAGGCGCGCCGCGCTCGTGATCGATATCCGTGAAGGAGAGTTTCTCGCCGACTTTGAAAAACAACTCGATGAGTTGCGAGCTCAGGGCTTGAAAGTCAGCGTCCTTTTCTTCGAAGCTTCCGACGACGTGCTCCAGTATCGTTTCAGCGAAACACGACGCCCGCATCCGGCTGAAAAAGGCCAGGGACTCCTCGCCGCGATCAGAGACGAACGCCAGGCGATGTCGAGCATTCGCGCGCACGCGGATCAGATCATCGATACTTCCGATCATACCGTGCATACGCTGCGCAGTTTTCTGCTCGAGCGTTTTAGTCCCGATCGGCAGGGCGCGCCGATGCGCGTGCAGGTGATGAGCTTCGGTCACAAGTATGGCAACCCGAGCGACTTGGAGTTATTGTTTGACGTGCGTCACCTGCCAAACCCGCATTTCGTTCCCGAGTTGAAGCGTTTGTCAGGTCACGACAGTCGCGTAGTCAAATTTCTGCGCTCGCACGACGAAGTGAAGGAGACGTTGCAGCGGTTTACCGATTTGCTTTCTTACCTCCTGCCGCTCTACAAACGGGAAGGCAAGTCGTACGTGACTGTGGGTATTGGCTGTACCGGCGGGCGTCACCGGTCCGTGATGATTGCCAATGCGCTCGCGCGTTCGCTACGGCGCGCGGGCTTTGACGCGCACGCTTCACATCGCGACGTCCGGAAGGTAAAAAAGTGAGAGAGGATTTCTCCTGCAGCGGCGCAGCGGCGCAAAGAAGGCATGAACACCTTAAGGCTTCGTTGCGCCGTTGCGCCGCCGCGGGAGAAAATTTTCCAGAATGACAGACACAAAAAGAGTGGCAGGCGTGATCGTGACTCACGGCCAGCTCGCCGGCGAGTTGCTGGCGGCAGCCGAGATGATCGTTGGTCCAATCTCACACATCGCCGCTGTCTCTATCGGTTGGCACGACGACGTCGATGCCGCGCGAGACGAAGTGCAACGAGCGATCACGCGTGTCTCGAAGGGCGGCGGCGTGTTGTTGCTCACGGACATGTTTGGCGGCACGCCGACAAATATCGCGTCGATGTTTTTAGAAGAGGGCGCGGTGGAAGTGTTGACGGGAGTAAACCTGCCGATGGTGATCAAGCTCGCGACTGCGACTGCGGAAGACTCGCTCGCCGAGATCGCACCAAAGATTCGCGACCAGGGACGGCAGGGCATTTATCTCGCCGGCGCCTTGCTCGAACCGCCCGGTAAAGCTGGAGCTGACTGAAAGTGGCTGAACGACGAGTCCAGGTCACCAGTCGTCTCGGTCTACACGCACGCGCCGCTGCGAACCTCGTCCGCGTCGCAATCCAGTTTCAAAGCAGCCTCACGCTGCAACGTCTCGATGGCAACGCCGAAGCGGACGCGAAGTCGATTCTCAGCATTCTCTCGCTCGCGGCGAGTCGTGGCACTGAGATGAGAGTTGTTGCCGAGGGCGTCGACGAGCAGGAAGCGCTCGATGCGGTTGTTGGTCTCTTCTCGCGCGACTTTGACGAGACGGAGAAGATTGATACTCCGCGGTTTTCGCGCGCGATTAACGAGCTGCGCTGCAAAGGTCTCGGTGTTTCGGATGGAATCGTTATCGGTCGCGTGATGCGGCTTCAGGAGGGCACACACGAGGTTTACCGCGCGCACATCGGCGACGCGGATCTCGAGCGCGAGCGTCGACGTTTTCGGGCGGCTGTGAGGCTTTCGCGTCGACAGCTAGAAGCCATCAAGGATCGCGCGGAAAAAGAACTCGGGCGCGGTCATGCTTACATCTTCGACGCGCACCTGCTGTTTCTCCAGGACGCGAAACTGACGCGCGACGTTGAAGACTTCATCGTCAAGGAACACTCGAATGCTGAATGGGCGGCGAAGGTCGTCGGCGACCGGCTGCTCTCGATTTACACTCAGATCAACGACGATTACTTGCGCGAGCGTGGCTCGGATATTGAAGACGTGATCCAGCGTCTGCTCGCGAATCTCACTGGTGAAAGTCCGAAGTATCCCAACCTTTCCGAAGACGCAGTAATTGTTTCCACCGATCTACTGCCGTCGACTATTGCTGAGCTCAATCTCAATCATGTGAAGGCGATTGCGACGGATGCCGGTGGCTGGACCTCACACATGGCGATCATCGCGCGTGGTCTGGGTCTGACGGCGGTCGTCGGTTTGCGTGATTTCTATCACCGCACGCGCACCGGCGATCAGATCATCGTCGATGCACGAGCAGGTGAAGTGGTTCTGCATCCCATGCCAGAGACGATCGAGCATTACCGGTTTACTGTTCACGAGACTGGTCCAACTATCGACACGCAGACGAAACTCGAGTGTGGGCCAGTGACGACACGCGATGGCATTGAAATCTCATTGCGGGCGAATGTCGAGCTGCCGGCGGAGTTTCAGGCGGTGCGTGATTTCGGTGCGTGCGGTGTCGGGTTGTTCCGTTCGGAGTTTCTTTTGTCGCGGCCCGGGCTGATGAGCTCGGAAGATGAGCAATATGAGGTTTACAGAGAGCTGGTGGACGCGGCAGGTGAATTCGGTGCGGTCGTGCGGTTGTTTGATGTTGGTGGGGAGTTTGGGCCGGACCTGAAAGAACGTGAGCGCAATCCGGCGCTCGGTCTGCGCGCGGTGCGTTTCAGCCTGACTCACAAGAAGATCATGCGGACGCAGGTGCGGGCGATTTTACGCGCGGCTGCTGCCGGACCGCTCAGTCTCGTGATTCCGATGGTGATTGATGTGGCGGATGTGCGACTTGCGAAGCGCGTGATCGAAGAGGAAATCGAGCAGCTCGCGAGTGAGAAGATCACGTTTTCGCGGGTCAGGATCGGCGCGATGATCGAAGTCCCATCGGCTGTGTTAACAGCAGAAAAAATCGCTGCCGAGGTCGACTTCTTCGAGCTCGGGACAAACGACCTGGTCCAATATACACTGGCAGTTGATCGTGGTAACGACAAGGTTTCAGACTGGTTCCGCACCTTGCATCCGGCGGTGCTCTACGGCATCAGCCGCACGATCGATGCCGCCAAACACGTGCAGATCCCCGTGATCGTGTGCGGTGAGATGGCGTCGACGCCGGCGTACGCTGTTCTGCTGGTGGGATTGGGTGCGGTCGACTTGAGCATGATTCCGGCGATGATCCCACGCGTCCGAAGTGTTCTTACTGAGATTAATGCCAGTGACGTCCATGAAGTTGCATTGAAATGTTTGGCGGCCGCAACGGCCGATGAGGTTGAAGAACTCGTGAAGAGCCTATGAGATCAACTTCGCAACTAGTCAACCTGCTGATCGCTAAATCAATCCTCGAAACTGTTATTGTCGGCACGCTCGCGGTCGTGGTCTACACGAGACTGTTTCCACCGACGTTTCATGGTTGGGGCGAAGCGGTTGTCGAATCCCGGAGCATCTCGGGTTGGGTCGTGAATGATGCAGATCCGTGGCGGCGCGTGGAAGTGCAGTTGTTTGTCGATGGGAAGCTTTCGGGAATGCAGGTGGCCCAACTTTCTCGACCCGATGTCGTGGCTGCACGCTGGGCGAAAGATGAGTGGCATGGGTACAGCTTTTCTGTGAACGGTTTAGCCGTGGGAATGCATGAAGCGAGAGTTTATGCGTTGCATCAGAGCGGCGACAGGTACACGTTGCAGATGTTAGGTGACCCAATCCGGTTTGAAGTCGACATCAATGACCATTGGAAACGCAGATGAACGCTGATATACGCGGATCTACGCTCGCGCTGTGGGAGATCGTGTCAGTCGTCATCTCGTGTTTGATCGCCGAGTGGGTGGTCCTGGCGTTCGTTGGCGCGAACAAAGTCATTCTCGCGATTCCGGTTGCCCTCGCCCTCGTGTTGATGATCTTCTCGCATCGCATCTACGAGGAGAGTCCGCAAGACCTTGGCTTTCGTTTCGACAACTTCGTCGGTGGTGCAAAGCTTCTGCTCCTGCCGACGATCATCGCGATCGCGTTGATCATCTTTGTCTCTGGTTTCAATTTCTCCGGTCTGCGTTGGCGATTCTTGCTGGTCCCATTCTGGGCCTTGTTCCAACAGTACGCGCTCCAGGGGTTCATCAATCGTCGCGCTCAAATGATCACCGGACGAGGGTGGAAGAGTGTCCTGATCGTGGCCTTTTTGTTTGCCCTCGTTCACGTTCCAAATCCTTTGCTTTGTGTACTTACGTTTGTCGGCGGCGCGATCTGGGCCATCATCTATCAGCGCCAGCCAAACCTCTTCGCACTCGCGCTCTCACACGCTCTCGTCTCGATCACCGTCGCCGTTTGTTTGCCTCCTCAGTGGACGAACAGCCTGCGTGTCGGCTTCAAATACTTTGGCTAGTTAGTGCTATACCCGTTTGAACACTGGTTTGCTATAATCCCCCCGCCTTGCAAGAGAACAGGTCGGGCGGTCGCTGCCGGCGCAAGCCGGGAGAGGAAAGTCCGAACACTACAGGGCGGCGAGCCCGCTAACGGCGGGGCGCCTGGCGGCTTCGGCTGCTGGGTGACGACAAGTGCAACAGAAAACAAACCAGCCCTAACGGGTGATGGGTGAAATGGTGCGGTAAGAGCGCACCGGCGCGTGTGGTGACATGCGCGGCCAGGCAAACTCCTCGCAGTGCAAGACCAAATAGGGAGGCGTCAATAGGGCTGCCCGCCCGAAGCGAGCTTCGGTTCGCTACGACCTCCGGGTAGGTCGCTTGATCCTGCCGGCAACGGCTGGACTAGATGAATGATCGCCACTTCGATTTCGATCGGAGTACAGAATTCGGCTTACAGACCTGTTCCGTATTTGCAGGGTAGATTCTCACAAAGATTAGAGGGCGGATAGATGGCTAATCGCAAAGGCGTTTTCATAGGAGCATACGTTCCTAACCACTTGAAGGAATCACTTCGCCGCCGCGCGGCTGCCGAACACCGAACGCTCTCACAGGAGATCACGCGGATCCTGGAAGAGGCTGTGCATGGTAAAGGCCTGCCGCCGGGAAGTCTCGATCGGCGCATGAAGGAATCACAACCGCGACGACGCGCGACGGATCCAATGCCGCGCCGCCGCGCGCAGGATGCACCGTACGGCACCAGCGCTGGTGAGTAATGAAGTATCTAATTATCGCGCTGCTCGTCGGTATTATCTTTGTACTCGTCTACTCGCGCATCCGGCCATACCTGAAACTGATCCAGCAGCTCACAAACTCTCTCAACGCACCACCGGAGCAGCCGAAGACTCCGTCGCGAAACAAGCTGGTTCGTTGTGATCGGTGTGGGACGTGGATTCCGGCAGATCGGGCGATGAGGCTGGGCTCAGGGCTGGCGACTTACTGTTCCGCTGAGTGCATGGCGAATAGAAGCAAAGAGCGCAAGATCGCAGGATAAGAAAGAAGTTACTCCCGCAACGGCGCAGCGACGCAGCGAAGATTCACGTTGCGCCGCTGCGCCTTTGCGGGAGTAATCTTTTTAGGCTTCCTGCGATTCACGGATCGCACGCTCGGTATCCGTGAACCACAACACAATCAAACCCACCACGAAGAAGAAGATCAACGACAGCAACGCCAACCGATAAGACCCGGTGCGCGAAACGACGAGGCTGAACAACAACGGCCCCATCCATGAAGTGCCTCTCTCCGACACCTCATACAACCCAAAAAATGAAGCTTCTTTACCAGCCGGAATCATCCGCGCGAACAGCGATCGCGAGAGCGCCTGCGATCCGCCCAGAACAATGGCAATCACACCCGCCATCACCCACGCTTCCGAAACCGAATGCAGAAACCGGTTCGCATAGATCACGATTCCCGACCAGATCACCAGCGATACAATAATCGCGTTCTTCGTCTTGATCAGGTAAGCAAGCCGCTCGAAGAGCAGCGCGCCCGCCACCGCCACGAACTGGACCATCAAAAAGATCTCGAGCAGGAACGTCGGATTGCCTTGTCCCGGAAAAAGCTCCTGTTCCAGAAACGTGCTCGATGCGACGATCACTGTCTGAATCCCGTCGTTGTAGATCAAATAACCGAGCAGGTAACGCGCCGTGAGTGGCAGCCGCTTCAGCTCTTTTACAGTCGAGATAAGCTCTGAAAATCCTGCGGAAATATAGGTCTTGCCCGGCGGCAGGTTCTTTTTCGCCGGCCTGGATTTCAATAGCATGAATGTGAAGATTGAAAATGCGCCCCACCAAACGCCCGCGGACAAGAGCGACAAACGAACTGCCAGACCGGCCGACATACCCAACCGCTCAGCCTGCAACACGAGGATCAAATTGAACACGAGCAGGATAGCGCCGCCGAGATAGCCGTACGCATAACCGCGACTCGACACTTTGTCAGACTGATCGTCAGTCGTGATCTCAGGCAGAAACGCGTTGTAAAAAACAATCGACGCGCCAAAACAGATATTCGCGATGATGAAAAGAACGCCACCCGCAAGATAGAGATTCCCCTGAACAAAAAACAGCAGGCAGCTCGCCACGACGCCGAGATAACAAAACAGCGCCATCAGTCGTTTTTTCAGATCCGAGTAGTCACCGAGTGCGCCGAGAATCGGCAACAGAAAGACCTGCGCGCCCACCGAGATCGAGACGCACAACGTGGGCAGCGACTTCGCCGTGACTTCACCCAACGGACCAAGATCCAGCACGACGCCGTTCTCGCCGACGGCAGCCTGGGCCAGCCGCGTTAGATATGGACCAAAGAGCGCGCCCACGACAGTCGTGTAGAACGCGGAGTTGGCCCAGTCATACATCTTCCAGCCAAAGATCTCGCGGCGGTCGTTTTTATCAGTCGTCGCCGATGTTGTCATTGAGAAGCCCACGCTCGCGATACAGATTGAGCTTGTTGTGGAGTGTCTTGAGGCTGATGCCTAACAATTCAGCCGCGCGGGTTTTGTTGTTCTTCGTCTTCTGAAGCGTGCGCATGATCATCTGGCGCTCGACTTCTTCGAGTGGCGTGCCGACCGGCAGCGAGAGCGTGTCTTCCTCGCGCAAACGCTCGCGCTGGTCGATCGGATAAGGCGCGAAATAGTGGCGTTCGATTTGTTCGCCGGAACAGATGATCACGGCGCGCTCGATGACGTTGCGCAACTCGCGCACGTTGCCGGGCCAGGAGTGAAACTGCAGCGCGTCCAAAGCCGAAGGGCTCAGGCAGCGCGCGGGCCGGCCGTGTTTCTCAGCGAGTTGGGTCACGAGATGCTGCGCGAGGAGGGGCAGATCTTCTTTTCGCTCGCGCAACGACGGCAGGTGAATGCTGAAGACGTTGAGACGATAGAGCAGGTCGCTCCGGAGTGTGCCTTCTGAAATTGCCTGTTGGGGCTGGCGATTTGTCGCGGCGAGCAGGCGCACGTCGACTTCGATCTCTTTGCGACTGCCGAGACGTCGCACCGCTCGCTCTTCGATCACGCGCAGGAGTTTTGCCTGTAACACCGCGGGCATCTCGCCGATCTCGTCGAGGAGGAGCGTGCCGGAGTCGGCAAGCTCGAAGCAGCCTTGTCGTCGCGAGGCGGCGCCGGTGAATGCGCCTTTCTCGTATCCAAACAGTTCTGATTCCATGAGGGTTTCGGGGATGGCGGAGCAGTTGATCGCGACGAAAGGCTTTTCGCGACGCGGGCTCATGGAATGAATGGTGCGGGCGACGAGTTCTTTGCCGGTGCCCGATTCGCCGGTGATCAGGACGGAAGCTGAAGAAGGCGCGACTTGTTCGATGAGCGTGTAGATCTTGCGAATTGAATCCGAGTTACCGACGAGTTCACCGTAGGCGATGCGATCCGTTGACATCCGCGCCAGTGTAGCACAGGTATTATCCGCGTTTATCCGCGTCAAAATAATCGGCGATTGCCTGGGCCAGATCTTTGGTTGTTGTTTGTTGTGGTTGGATATCGACGCGCAGGCCGTACTCGGCGGCGGCTTCGGCGGTGACGGAGCCGATGCACGCGACGACCATGTGTGGGAATGTTTTGCCGAGATCGTGGGTGTCGAAGAGTTTCGCGAGGTTCTTGATTGTTGACGGGCTCGTGAAGGCGATGCAGTCACCGCTGCCCGCGAGCATTGCGGCGAGTTTGCCGCGATCGATGTTGTCTGGGAGAACTGTTTGATATGTGGTCACAATGTCCACACGCGCGCCGGCTTTTTCTAGTGCTTCAGGCAACACCTCACGTCCGACTGCAGCTCGTGGTAAGAGAATGTTCAGACCACGAAGATCGTTGAACTCACTCAGGGCAGTATAGACGCCTTCCGCGGTTGATTGTGATGGGACGAGATCGACGTGAACGTGAGCGTCGTGGAGTTTGTCTGCGGTGCGTTGTCCGATTGCGCAGACTTTGATCTCGTCGAGGTCGGCGATTTGTTGGCCGCGATCGGTAAGACGCTTCAGGAAATACTCGACGCCGTTGGTGCTGGTGAAGATGAGCCAGTCGTAACCGTAGAGATGGTCGAGCGCCTCGTCGAGCCGATCGTAGCTTTCCAGCACAGTGGGATCCGAAGCTTGGAATTCACGTGACTTGAAGTCGC
>JADMIO011406746.1_pt1 | contig 69745 bp, 88 predicted proteins | sample 8958161 | NCBI WGS metagenome assembly JADMIO01 (sample SAMN16585339, study PRJNA669376) | soil metagenome | isolation source: Crop rotation soil | place: USA: Cullars Rotation, Alabama | collected 2011 | reverse complement strand
CGCGACAACTTGTCCACGTGGAATTCTAAGCTTAGGATCCCAATGTGCTGGAAAGGGCTCTGGGTCGCTGGATCGAGATGTCGTCGAGGTCGAGGACGGAGTCGTAGCGGTCTGAGTTGGCTGGTGGTGGTGGGAAGCTGGATGCAATTCCTGGGAGCTCGAAGGGGTTGTTGTGGTTGTCGATGGCAACCTGATATTCGCGGGTGGTGTTTTCAGACATAGTTGGTGGTTGTTGTGGTAAGGAGTGGACTTGGGTAGTAGATGTTGTTTGTGGAGAGGAGTGAACTTGTGACAGTTGAGGATGTCGGTGAATGCCATGATCTGAGGGCCGGCGATGTGAAGAATATATCTGAGGTCTGAATGAGCCTGAGAGTTTTGGGTTGCGACTTGATGGCCATTGAAAGTTGCTGACCAGCGGTGTTGATATAGCGGGTCTCTCAAAAGCTTCAGCACCACACCAGTCACGTTATCGCGCGGCCTCATGCTCAACACAAACCGTGTGCGCCTGCCACCGTCACGCTTTTAGTTGCTGTTGAATCTCTTCATTTCTTGAACCAGCCGAAGAAGAAGATGGCGAAACAGATCAGTGCCAGCATCGGCAGCCCGAAGAGTGCTGCCGTGAACTTTCTTCTCTCTATGATTCGGCCTCTTCTTCTTTCCACCTCGAAGACCTCTTCCACGGTCAAGAATGGCCCGCAAGGCGCTCGACTCCACTCTGGCAGTCTGATGGCGAAAGTCCCATCCTGAAGACGCACATGCGGCGGAAACCACAAGAATCGCCTTGGGTGGCCGATGGAGGTGATGTACTCCGTTGTGAGCTGAAAGTAAGGCTTTCCATTGACTTCAACGTATTCTGGAGGGACTTGGCGGCGAGTCCATCCTATGCGAGTCGTGCTGCGTCGTTCCGTGCTCCGCGGATCTGCCACATCGAATGAAGTCGGAATTGGTTGACCATTGAGGACAACGTGAGCATAGTCGCGCATTGGGCCATGTCGATTTGGAGGGCCCGCCGGCACTATGCGAATCTCGCGAGTTGGAGTGATCTGTTGTAGCCAAATGCCCGTCAGTAGGTAGTGAACGTACGTGATGAAGCAGCTTCTGCAGCAGCGCAGCTGGTCCCAGTCGATCGTCCCGCCTCGCACGAGGATTCGCATCGCGTTCTTGAGCTACATAAGAGGTCAGATTCAGCAGCCACGTAGAGTGCTGCTGGCGCCAAGTGCTTCCGCTGACAGCCGTAAATGTGCATGTGTGCAATGGTAAACGTTGTGGAAAATATTGGTTCGGGTGGGGCTCATCTAACGAATTGAGAATTATCAGCATTGCTTGCTGACTTGCCACACCACCAGACCTCTTCTTCCAATCACTCGCTGTAAAGTAGGAAGAATTCCATCGTCGCCAAAGTCAAGATCGTCCAGTCCAATGTGATGTTGATACTGCCAAAGGCGAAGGAACGTCAGGTTGTGTTTTGTGTCTGATGGCCACGTATACGCATCGAGCGCGGTAGCGCTACTGGGCGCGATGAGGAGCGTTCTGTTCTGCGAATCCTCACATGGTGCGACATGTTCCAGTCGTTCTGCCATTTGCTCTACCTTCATTCCCATGAGGTCAGTCGTGTTGACATACAAGTTCTTGCCGTCCAGCAGCCACCGAGGTGGACTGTACGTCTTCCACCAGAGCGTGTGTTTGACATTGTCTTGCTGTGCGATCCACGTTTGCGCCGGCACGACTCCGCCTTGGTGATAGATGCCAAACAAGACGCCTGCCAGGACGTTGAAGATGGCCCAAATGGCAATCCAATAGCGTTTGCCGACCTTTGGGATTTGGACGCTAGCGAGGAGCAGTGGAATCGCAGGCAGCAGAAAGCGAGGTTCCTGATGTGGAAAGCAGGAGAGTGCTGTGGTTCCGACGATTGCTGACCAGAACAGGACGTTTCTTCTACTCGACACCAGTATGAGTGGAAAGACAGGCCCAAGCAGCTGTGGCAAGTTCGCGATGAAGTGTTGCCAGAGCGGATGCAGCCCATGTTTGGCGAGATTTGCAGCATCAGCGTTGTAGGTCAGGTTGTTCAGTGGAGTAAAGACCGCTGTGTTGAACAAGTCTCTCAGGTGCGGTCGGTAGCCACTGTAGAACTCTGTGTCCATTGTTATAGCCACTGCTGTAGTAAGCAGTCCTGCTACAATCATAACAGGTATGCGAAGGGGTTGAAGGTAAAGCCCATGCGGAAGCTGGGCAAGAGGTATCAAAAGGTATGCTGGGAAGGTAATGCGATTGAAGACGCCGACTACACCGAGAAATGCAAGTCCGCAGCATGGCTGGAACTGCACGGCATCAGTGTTGTCCATCAGTCTTCGTATGAGCACGAGTGACCACAGAACGGCGATGGTCTCGATGCTGTTGGAGAAGGTATGCGTCTGCAAGGTCCAAGTGACATAGGAGGATGCTACAAGCATGATGGCGATCCGGCGCTCCTTAATGGCTGGCAGTAGCTCGTGAAGCGCCCAGTCGCCGAGCACAAAGCTGTTTAGAAACATGAGGCATCGCAGGCAGTAGAATGCAGTCTTGGGCTGGACAGGTCCATATCCGAGGCCTTCGTGGATCCATTTCAACAAGGTCAGCGGCCAGCCGTAGACCAGCCAAAAGGGGAATATGCTTCGGATGGGATGGTCGGATGTGAATTCCCACGTCTTGCAGGTGGGATAGCCAAAGACTTCGCCTGTGAAAGCATGTCAATGAGAGAAGCTCCCTATGTCCCAGGTTGTCACATGGACGTACCAGCGATGACCTCAGGCCCTTGAAAGTGCTCGTCGGGATGGATGTAGCTCGGCGATAGCGCAAAGTACAGCCTCACGAGCACCAGCAGAAGGTAGATTCTGCGCCACATCACGCCTCTTCAGCAAGGCACGATTTCGTGGTGTGCAAGAACATGTGTAAGGATCGACTTGAAGGCAACTAGCATTATGGTATGCAGGAAGGAGATGGAGATGATGGAAGAGATATCGCGCCGGCCATGTCGTGAGACAGAATCGCGCAAGACACGTCGGCGCGTCAGGCGTGCGTGTGGCAGGAGCGTGAGCTATGACCACCTGTCCGTTTGGTGCCTGATGGCGCGTGAGGCGGCCACTCTGCCGCAAACCTCACCGGCAACGATGCTGCGATCAGTCAAGTGAAGTCATGGAGAAGAGACATGCATTCTGTCATGTTGCTATCCTCTCTGCTGAATGGCTTGCGACAATCATCATGCTGACGGCCGCATCCGGCGAGTGCAAACCATGATTCAAAGCAGCAAAGTCTGGATGCGCTGACCACGTCGAGCTGTCCCATCAACAGCGTACCGTTGATAGGCCTCATTCACGCAGTCGCTGCCTAAACAGGCTCAATTGTTTGTGGGTGGCGAGGTACAAATGTCTATTGTTGTGTGCTGTCGATTGCTGCTTGGACCCACCCTCGCTTCTGCCTTGTGCGTCCTTCCGCCTGAGCTTCCTTTATGAACTTCAACTCTCCAGCAGCTCCGACTTCCACTAAACATCACCGCCCGGCACTTGCAACACCGACAACACCAGCACTCAGATCCACCTGCACACCAGTCCACTACACAATCCATACGGCCATCATGTCTGCAGAGGGAGAGGCGGCGATCAAGCTGGTTTCCAGCGACAATGTCGAGATCATGACCAGTAGGTCCGCCCACCACCACCTCCATCACGGCCACCCGAGGCGCGTTCCGTACTGACACTCTGCGCAGCACGCAAGGTTGCTGAGCGCTCCATGCTCATCAAGAACATGATCGAGGATCTCGGTTCTCCAGGCGAAGAGCCCATTCCCATCATGAACGTAAGTCATCGCCGACCCCACTATCCACCACTTCACCCGGGCGTCCGCACCCGCCTTCGAGGAAGCTGCTGACTGTGACCTCGACAGGTCTCCGAGGCTGTTCTCCGCAAGGTCCTTGAGTGGTGCGAGCACCACAAGAACGACCCCGCTCCTTCGCAAGACGACGACGCCGACTCGAGAAAGAAGACGACCGATATCGAGGACTGGGACCAGAAGTTCATGCAGGTCGACCAAGAGATGCTCTTTGAGATCATCCTCGCGGCAAACTACATGGATATCAAGGCTCTGCTCGACGTGGGGTGCAAGACTGTTGCCAACATGATCAAGGGCAAGTCGCCAGAGGAGATTCGCAAGACGTTCAACATCCAGAACGACTTCACCCCAGAGGAGGAAGACCAGATCCGCCGCGAGAACGAGTGGGCCGAGGACCGCTAAGCGATGGTTACGATGCATACACACTCGCCCAACCCAACATACGCAGCCTCACCGCGTGTTTCCATCTCGCGACGCTCGCACATCCGAATCGCGCATTTGTGGCGGCCCTTGCTCACGACGAATGGACTGGGCTGCATGGAATTAGGCGCATGAGATGATATGGGCCAACTTGGCTCTGTTGCACATGAAGTTTACGATTACGAGCATGCTGATGCTGCTGCTTACAGTGTCTGCGGGCGGCCTATTCTTAGGCGGCGGCGGCTGGGCAAGCAGTGCAGAGCGCATGGACAGCCCCGCGCTGGCGCAAGAACCGTACTTGAATAGGCGGCTAGATCGAATCTCCCAAAGATTTGTTCATCTGACTTTCCTTCCTTTCGTCCTTAAATCCTACTGCCATCCGCGCGTGCTCCTACTGCTGACTGTAAGCGTTCCGACATCTTCCGCGACATGACAACGCATGCAGGAAAGACGTCTGTCTATTTTGCTTCTGCTTTGCGTTCATTCCCACATTTAGTTCTACTCTGTGCCTTCACTCGCAGGACAGAACATATACCCTACAAGACGAGCGTCTCTAACAACTCCAACGCTTATGCAAACAAAGGCTCAAGCCACAACTCGTAATCGCAGAACGCCGTGCTAGTTCGACAGAGCTCGATTTCCCTCTTCTCCACCTTCTCTGGATCAGCCCCAGATTGGCATATGCTGCTCGCAAGATCGCTGCAACGCTTCATCTACCGATACTGCGTCACTTCATTCGTACTCAACGCGCTCCGCTTCATCGGTGGCGGCGGAGGCTTTGGCTTGCTGGCTCTTGAAGGTGGGGGCGGCGGAGGAGCCTTTCTTGCTGTGCCGGATCCATCTTGTCCATAGCTAGCGGTCCTTTGCAGTTCTTCATACCTGGAGTATCCATTATTGTCACTACTGTGGTCATCGCCAAAGACGCCCTCGTGCGAGGAGGAGGGAGGCGGCTGGGAGCTGTCACGACTCTTGGTGATTCTCAGGTTGCTCCGTGCACCTAGCAGCGTGCTTGGTTCGGTGGGCACTCTCGTGAGGCGTGGCATGTTTGCGGGACTTTCGGAGCGCGCGTTGTAAGAAGATGACATTGGGCCTTCGAAGCCCGTTGACGAGGCGCTGCGAATGCCGGGCCTGGTTGGTAGGTCGAATCCTGGCATTTCTTTCATCGGCGAATTAGCGCCCGAGGGAACTCGTGAGGAGATGGTTGGTCTTCGAGGCGGAGGGAGAGGTTCGTCCTCGTCGATTGTGTTGAAGCGGTCGTTGATGCTGCTAGCACGGGAGCGGGTGCTGCGAGGGTGGCCGCCCCTCCCGTTGACCGGCGAGGCAGTGTTGGAACGAGATAGCGGTTGAGAGCTTCTGGAACTTGTCAGTAATTATCCGAAAGTACGGTCGTGCGAACACTCACGCGGGCCAGTCTCGCTTCAACTGGACCAGAACTTCTCGACAGCGGTCGTAGTACGCCAATTCTGCTTCCAAGAAACTCGAGAGATCTTGCACAGAGTCCACTTCTGCCTCTTTGATGTCCAGCATTCGACGATAGACGTCCTCGCTGCTCTCCTCGTACTTCATCTTTTGGTTCCGCAGCTCTTCTTCCATGCGGAAGTCTTCCTTTTTGCTCTTCTGCATTTTCTGGCTGGCAGTATCGTACGCTAGTCTCCTGGTCTCCAGCTGCTTCCTCGCCTTCTCGTATTCCTTCATCTGCACTAAGCTTCGCTCCAGCGACTCCAGCCAGCTGCTCGTTGCGTTGGCGCAGTACGTCTCTTGCATGCGAGCAATGCGTTCGTTCGCCCGTCCAAGCATGGAGAGACATTGTCCGAATTCCGAGTCGGGTTCGAAGTCGTCGCCGTGGGCTACCATGGTGCTGCCAAAGTAGGCCACCGGCAGCTGGTGGTCTTTCTCCTGGTATCGATCTCTCTTCGCCGTGTGCTGGACATAGACATCCGCCGATTTCTTTAGCTTGGTCATGCCTGACACATTGTTAGCACGGCACCCAGTCCTCCAACCTCATGAAAGTGTACCATTATGCCTCAGTGTCATCTCCTGCTCCAGCGCTTTGAACTCCTCCGTCGTATCCGACAGCTTCTCGCCGCCCATGCGTTCCTTGCCCCATTGCTTCATGCGGTCGAACTTCTTGTTGATATTCATCTTGCCTGCCGATCTTTTCCTGCACCAGAATTCGGCTTTGCTTGACAAGAGCTGGTTTGTTGTCGTTTCGCAGGCTGCTCTGCTCTACTATCGACGAGGACGCAATCTCCCTCTCAAGCTATCAGGGTGGCTCGATAACCTGTTTCTTTGCTCACGCGACGTGGTTGTCGACCAGGGAGGTAAGATCGAAGAATGTGAATAAGCACGGCAGTTTCGGAAACCTTGTCGACGCAGTCCTCAACGATCCGGCGCGTTCGTCGTTCTGAATAGCAAAGGACGATGCCACTTGCAGCACGATCAGTAGACAGGAGGGGAAGGAGAAGTGGCTCGACAGAGTAGCCCGACAAAGAACAGATGACCGCCTGGTGACATTTAACTCTCTCTCCTTGGAATGCACGAGCAAGACAAAAAGTGGCTCAGAGGCGTGTTCCACGTCAGCGTTCTTGACACGAACAATGCACTTGCAAAGACTGTGGTGGGCTAGGATGAGACGAGTGTCTGAAGCGACAGGAGATGCATCATCTAATCTTGGAAGAACGAAGGGAAGTGCACGTTGCAACAGTTTGTGCCCTCCACTTGCTCGCTAAGCTCTTACACTATCTGAAACCAGCGCGTTGTCCGCGTGGCGGCTCTGATGCGAGCTGCTGCTGATAACTATGGTGCCATTATTCGTTTCCAGATACCACCTTCATGTTTGGTCCCGTTTGTCTGCATTGATGGTCTGGACTTTTTGTCTGTCGTACAGAAAGAGGGGCATGATGCATGAGGGGAGGTGGAGAGTGCATACACGCGATGTGACAGTAAAGAACGAGTGCACGGGCAGATTTTCTCTCATTCACAGCAGTACGGAATAGCCAGTCGTGGCCCTATTCGTGACGCTCGCCAACGATGCCGCACCACTGCGTAGTCTTTGCATCTGGCTCTTCTCCGCCGGCACCTGACAGACCTGTCTCGATAGCGTACAGTACGTGCGGACTGATCATAGCTTGAGGAGGTGATTCTGAGAAGCAGGTGGTGGGAAGTCTTTTTGAACGTGAACTCATTTGGTCTGCTGCACATGAATCCTGGTATGTAGCGCTTCGCCTGCATAGCTACGCTCGAACCCATGACGCAGCTGCTCATGCTGCAGTGCAAACCCATTGAACCCCCAACACCACTTTCATCCGAGATGCGTCTAGTCCTTGGTCTTCTGGGTACCACGCAGGAGACCAGTTCTCCGGGCAGCAATGAGACCGGCCTTTTGACCTTGTGCGGCGTAGCGGGAGATGGTCGAGGCCTTACCGATATGCTGGTGGTTACCACCACCGTGAGGCTGGAGCATGTGTTAGCAATTGCCCAAAATCCCGTGCACCTCGTCTTCCTTACGTGATCGACTGGGTTCATGGCAACACCACGAGTCTTTGGCCATGAGTTACGCTTGACAGCGAACTTGTGCTTAGCGCGCGACGCCTTCAAGAGAGGCTTGTCGGTACGTCCACCACCAGCGACGATACCAATCATACCACGGACGGAGCTCTTGACGACCTTCTTTGCGCCAGATGGGAGCTTGATGCGGGTCTTGCCCTCGTCTGGGTTGTGTCCGATAACAGTAACGTAGTTACCAGATGTCCTGCCGAGCGCACCTCTGTCGCCAACCTTCTCCTCGACGTTGCTGACCACGGTACCTTCTGGGACGGAGCCAAGTGGGAGGACGTTGCCGATGGTGAGGGAAGCGTTCTTGCCGGCGTAGATGAACTGGCCAGTGTACATGCCCTCGTTGGCGATGAAGGTCTCGGTGTGGAGCTTGTAGCGGTATGGGTCACGGAAGACGACCTTGGCGAGTGGTGCGCCGCGGCCGGCATCGTGGACAATGTCCTTCACAACACCGCGGATGTAGCCATGGCGCTCGGCGTAATCGTGCGTTCTGAACTTCGCTGGGGCCTTGTTGAGGCGGGTGTTGGCCGTGAAGATCGAGCCGCGACCCTTTCTCTGGTTGCCTGCGCTGCTGTAAGTATGTGCATTTTGCCAATGGAGCCCAAAAGATGGCAGTGAAACAGCGAGGAAGCCGATCGCATCGAGTGTCCGCAGTGTGCATCGCCATGCTCGCTGTTTCTTCTGGCCATCTTCTGCTGTATCGGTGTCACTCACGAATGACACGACCCATTTTGGCTGTGTGATGTCCTTGTCGCTGGGTGCTGGTCAGAAGAAGCAAGAAGTCGTCGGTCGTCCCTTCCACACTCGAAATTCGCTAGAACTAGTAGCTTGGCGTTTGGAATGCCTTGGTGCCTGACGTGACCCTTTCGACGTCTCACACCCTCACCAAGCGGACTCCCGCACACTTGACCGCTTGCATCGCGACCTCAACGCGCTGGATTGGCGTCAAGATCTTTCCAGAGTGTGCATGAATGCAATGCGAAACTTTTGATGCCCATAATGACAGAAATCGCCCACGACCTCGTCAGTTTGTTGACCAGAAAGTAGGCTCCGGCTCACTCGTGAGGAACTGATCCAGGAAGTCAAGATGGAGTGGTATCTGCAGATGCCGCAAAGTTCTGACAAGATGGTGGCGAGAGCCTCATGATGGCACCGCTGGGCAAGCAAGTCTGTGAGGTGCGCAAAGTTGAGGATCAACGGCAGCCAACAAGCGCAAATCGTGGAAACCATCGCTCGAATTACCAAGAACTGCTACACCCGCTTACGGCCACAACCAGGCTGCCCTTGAAACCTCCCGCCATGTGCAATGCTATCTGACATTGCGCTGAGCGGTGATATGCATACAGCATACCTAGGAGGCTACGCAGGCCAGCACTTAAATTGCATCTTCGCACCGGTTTTCTGCATTGGCAGGCAGCTTCCCTTGAAGGAGTACTACCGGACTCTCCAGCAGTCTGAGCCTCATCAGATTCAAGAAGTGTGGCATGAATGCACACAGTCTGGCGAGATATCGCCCTTGATGAAAATTTGCCTTCCTGTCAGGCTTTCCTGGAAAGCACATACGTGCTGGCACGGCCTTATGAGAATGACAACAGTATGAGCAAATCGCCACCTTGACGGATCTACCGACTGCAGCGATAACTACCTTAAAGACCGCTCCTGCAACATGGTTTTGGCGCACAATACTACCTATGGCTTGATAGCGCTCGACGGAGCCCGACTGTTGACTGTCGATCGACGGAGGCGCGCACACGGGGTGGGCAAACTGCTCGCAGGAGGTGAAGATAGAAACGTCCATCTGCACTTCCACTTCCAGGCCAACCAGAAATACAGACTCAGCAGCAACACACTGGCGTAGAGTCATTGTCAGCTCCAGCTACGAAAGCCACCGCAAGTAGTCTGAGACCTGTTCCAACCATTCCTACATAGTCACTCGAATAGCAAACGGACGTGACTGTCACATCACTGGCTACGGCCTCGCTGCCGCGCTGTCATTGGCTCGGCATTCTCCTTGCTGGGTCGGAATCGTGACGTTCCCTCTTGCGCTTTAAAGTCCACCTTGGCTTCGCGACATGCTAACTTCATCCGCATTCCACACAACCACAACATGGCGACCGCTGCAATGGACGCCGACTCGGATAGCAGCCTGTCAGAGGCGCCAGAAGAGGAAGTCAAGAAACTTGCGCCCATCTTCCTAAAGGCCAAAAAAGCCACCAAGCTCGTCGCTCCTCCTCCAAAGGCCTCGCCTCCCAGGCCCAAGAGGGAGCCATCACCACCTCATGAAGAAGTCCTGGCAGACAATCCTGACATCGCGGTGAGTTATTGATCCATTTGACGCGAAACGGCGCGTTCTGACGCGTGTGCTGTTCCGTGATCACGCCTGCTAACATTTCCTGCCAGTTTCTCGTAATGTTCCGATCACGATTCACCGAATGCTTCCCAGGCAAATGCCCTCAATTCGGACCACAGGACATCGAGCGTGGAGTCGTTGATACAGAGCCCAGTCTAGAGGTTCAGCACCTGCTTTGCGCGCTGCTGGGCTTGGTGCTGAACAGGAAGAAGCCAGTCGAGTAGGTCATTTCAGCGGATGCAATGCATGGCCAAGAGCAAGGAGGAGGCGCGAGGAGTGACATGCAGTGGATTGGCTAACGCGGTACATCTCGCACAGGCGAACATCGTACGGACGCGCACTCGAGGAATCTGTCCTTTCGCACAAGAGCCAGTGGCCACACAAGTGGGCTGGCCAGAACCCGTTGCACGGAGGCAAGGACTTCAATAACATGTCTCCAAGTGAGAGGGTATGTGTGGTGACCTGTGCAACCAAGAGATCGCCAGGCTGACATTGGTATAGCTGAATCTGTTACGGACTCTGGTCATGTGGTCGCTCGGCTCTTCTGAGCTGGTGGCTGGCGTGATCAAAGAAAGGTACAAGCAGCAGCGACATAACGACGACCAGAACCAACCTCTTTCCGTACAGCCATGGGGCACCGATGGCGACCACAGACGCTACTTCTTGGTGCAGGGCTTGGACGACACGAGCTTCAGAATCTACAGAGAGGGCAGTAGACACACAAAGAATGCCCACTGGTACAATCAGGCGGGGACGATCGACGAGGCGAAGGCGTTGGCAGAGAAGCTGGAGACTGTGGACAAGTCACAACGAGCTCGGACGTTGGCAATGAAGATCACGAATGCAGTGCCCATGTTTGAGGCCACAGAAGAGAAGCGCAACCGTCGCATCTACCGCCAACAGCGACGTGCCGCCTTCACGCGCCCAGAACCAGGCTTCGGCATCTACGAAGGCCGCACTCGCGGAAAGCGTATGCGGTATACGTACGACGAGGAAGCAGAAGACGACTCCGACGCTACCTCGACCCGTCGCTCCACACGCCATCAGTCTTCGAGAAGCACGCCCTTCGAGACTGGCCCTCAATATACTGCTTCGGGCCGCCAGATTAAGCAGCCGCGGCAGGGAGACTACGGTGAATCGCTCCTGAGTACAAATATGATGACCACCGACGACCTCGGCCCTGATTACGACACGGAAGCGCGCTCTGCACGGGCCGGATCAGATGAGTCAGATCCTGTACGAGCAAGTGGAAGACCGTCGCGAGGTGCTAGAAACGTGGACTACAGCGACAGCAACCCCAGAAAACGGAAGCACATCGATGGCTACAATGGCATTGACGAGATGAGCGACGAAGACGATGCTGCGCCAAGTGGCGACGAATGGAACTCAGACCAGAACGATGATGAGGAAATGGGCGAAGCTCCCGACGCGGACTCGCAACAAAGCGAGGTCGAAGAGGACGACTTTGGCCACGATTCGATGAGCAGTTTGATTGTGAAGTTAAAGCTTCCGCAGAGCACTCTGAGCCGGCCACGGGACACACCTCCAACAAGCCCTCCTACATCGCAGGATCAAGAGCCAACGCGCGAGCCTGTGCTAAGGACTGACGAAACGCTCGAACGCACATTGATCACTATGAATGGCGAGCTGAAGCCCGAAGCTGCGCCTGCTACAGTGATGCACACATTGAAACCAACTTCTCCCAAGCGATCGCCGCAAGTGATCATTCCTTCAAAAGACGCCCAACTGTCGACAGTTTCTCATCATGAGACGCCATCCGAACAGCCCATACTTAGCACAGTTGCTGGAGGCGAACGGTGAGCTGAGCAGCAGCTGGAGAGCCGAGACCTGGCGGCAAATCAGCTCTGATGGGAGGGTAAAAAGGCATGTTTTGGTGTTCAGCATTTCAGCGACGGAAGTGGTTTTGCGGGTGGAGACTAGACCTATGTGCGATTCACCTGGACCTGGTCCTATAACAGGTCAGCTGGCAAACAGCAGTAATGCAGAGCGGATACGAGAAGAAAGTCGAGTTAATACGCTCTTCCGTGCTGTCACATCTTGAACAATGTCTCGCATTTTCATCGCATTGGGGCAAGAAGTGGCGAGAGTCAAAGCAGCAGAATGGCGAGATCGAGGACCTCAAGCCCATGTTTCATTGCAGTACCACATCTATCCCAACCCGATATGAGTCTAAAGAAAAAGGAAAGGAGTGTCCATGACCCGTAGTGCTCTGAGAAGAAGAAAAATTCGAGCTCAAAAGTCCCAATAATCCGTCCCATTCAACGCCTCGTCCAGCCGACCAGCAGTAACTGTAGTCGTTCATTATAGGGTATCGCAAAGCAAACGCAGATCCAGTCCAGTCTATAATGTTGTGAAGTACGGCTGGTGAAGCTCACTGCTTGACATCATCCGAGTCCTCGAGCTGGCTGACGCTGCTGGCTGTGCGGGAGAAGAGTGACCTTGCTGTTGGGCCATTCTTGGAATTCCTGTAGAAGTGTTAGCACTTGAAAGTGTTTATTCGTTGAGTAGCGGCATACTGCTTGTTGATTTGTCGTTGCTTGAAGCCCGCGAGCTTTTGGCTGGCTGGGCTTAGAATCGCATCCGAGGGTGAGACGTATGCGCCGCTCCCCTTGCTGTGTAACCATTAATTCGTGCCCGCATATGATGTCGAAAGCGAGATCAAGTGCTTACCCATTCAACCCAGACACAGCCTTGTGCTGCTCTCCTTGCGGCTTGCTGTTCTCTTCGCCGGCTGCCTCGCCATTCTGAGCATTTGTTGCGATCTGCGTGTTGACGTCGCGGTCGGCGAGCGCGGAGTTGAGGGATTGAGACATTGCTATGGAAGCTGCTGACAGGTTTCTTAATGCTTCTTGAAGTGTGAACTGTGGTATGTAGGAGTTTTGTAAGAGATCTGATCTGCTTCTTCACATTCTTCAAAAGACTGTTGCGATGACCGCATTTCCCAAACACACGGCAGTCGCACGGGGCAATAGTGCCTGAGGCTCCAAAGTAAGCCCAGAAGGCGCGAATTGCGGGACCTTCCGCCGCTTGGCACCTTCCACTCGAATATCGCCTCCGGAGATACTACGACCGACTCATCACCCAGCGACAAGAAAAGGCACAACACCGCTAGGATGCCTGTACGTATTGCCAGAGACCGGGAGATGCACGCACTGGCATACTGACGGTTCTGTCGATAGTCCCACAAGACTTTCCGCACGAAGCAAAAGCTTGCGAAGGCGCAGAAGCAGAACCGCCCAATTCCTCAGTGGATCCGCCTGAGAACTGGAAACACCATCCGGTACGATGACCCTCGACGAGTCGCGAGCGTGCGCGGAGCATGCATTCTCGAAGAAAGAGTGCAGAGTGGATGGCACGAGGACTAACACATACTTCCAGCTACAACGCCAAGCGACGACACTGGCGCAAGACTCGCATTGGTATCTAAGCGACTCGCCCCAACGACATCAACGGCTACTCTTTCGGCGGACGACAAGCGGCACTACGATACACCACGACTCGATCGAGAGGAGCATGCAGGCAGACTTTTGGTGCTGATGAGGTGCTGGAGCTGCGGCGGACTCTGATGGAAGAGAGAAGCATTGCATTCGCGTTATGGACATCAGGCGTTAGTATATTTCGCGCTGGAGCGATGGAATGCTGCTTATGATGCTGGCTATGAAAACAAGAGTTTTGCTGAGGAGATAGCGGACACGCAATGAGAAAGCTTTGAAAACGCCAGTTCTCGTGACTTGTCTCCGTCTTGGTGGACGCCTCGCTTGCTATGTCATCTTCCGGGCCACCGTACTTGTACTTCCAGCCGATCTCTTGTTTTGTCGAGAGTCTGGAAAACGAAGCCGGAGCACTTGCTGGGGTATCACATCTTGAAGTACAACCTCGTGGAGGACACACAACGGGGGTGGGATAACACGTCAACCGCCGAGGCTCTGACTGGTTCATTCCTCTTATGCTGCAAATTGTTACGAGCACTCCGTTGCCTGCGCTCCTCGACCAGGCACTCTTGGAACGACATCATACAGACCCCTTCTGCTGCAGCAAAAAGCTAGCCGGGCTGCCCGTGTCGACCACCAACACTCCCTCCTCTCCCTTGCCCAGCAGTCCAGCCTCTCCTCTCCTCGTCCCGCCCACTCTCTCCCACAACTTCACGGTGCCTCCATGGAATTGCATAACGCAACTCGATCCCGCATAAGCTACTTTGTCGCCAGTCTCAATCGACTCTCCGTGCTCCATCTTCACAAATCCTTTCCCACTTCCCTCACTCCCACTTCGATTCGCAAACACGACTACGATCGGCTCCTGTGGCTGATGATCCACAAATGGCCAGAATCTCTCAAGCCAATATGCCACTGTCTCCATGTCCGGGCTTTCAGGGCTGGCTTCTGTGTCTTCTGGTGTCAGGCGTGTCAGCCACGCCATGGACAGGATGACGAGGCGGCAATTATTCTTCAGCATAGAAGTGGCGAACTCATAGTCGGTCCAAGGGGCTTCGAAACGATACGGATTGATGTCCATGCATATTCCATGCCCTACCTGTCCTAGAATTGGAAGCTGCGCAGAGTAGAAGGGCAATTGGGAGGATGTGGACCGAAAGCCTTCGGTCGCCCAGGTCTCGTCGGTATAGTAGAGGAAAGACTTTCGATAAGTAGCAATGATGTGGCCTTGGGGCGAGACCGTGACAGTCGAGTTGAAGTTCTGTGGCCGAGTTTCTGGACCGTCGGTCGATGAGGGAGTGGTGACCTCCGGATAACCAACCACGACATGACATTGTCGTTCTCGAGCTGTCTTGATCGCCCAGCGAGTCGTCGGACCGTTGGTCGTAGGTTCTAGATGGGGTGTGATTGCAGCCAGAGATGGAAAGTTGTAGCCGCTGAATGCCATTTCAGGCAGTACCAAGAGGTCAATATTGGCAGTGCATCTTGCCAGCAAATTATCGGCATGTTCGATGTTGGCTTCTACTTCGCCCAAACGCGGGCTGAACTGCAGAATCGCTATCTTCATATTGACGGCTGATGGGTTATGGGTTGTGGCTTGAGAACGTTGTAGCTGCGGCAGCCTGTAGGATCGCTGTATGTCTTGCTACGACATTATCCCATGGTCCATGACGATCGAACTGGCAGTGCGTGTGTGTCTCTATCAATGTGCAATCCGAACAGTTGAGGTAGTGTTTGGCGTGAGGGCCACGTCTTTTGCCGAGTTGTCTCTTCGTCCCACGACCAGTTCGCGGGAGCCACGTCGATGTAGGAGGTACGGTACACATTTCACGATTGGGAACTGCGTACACCGATGAGCTTCACATTGCGCGACTATCACTACACTGACGTGGTTGTAGATGACTGTTGCCATCATGGCACTCGAGCTCTGGCACCCATTGTGGCCCACTATTTTCTCGCCCGACGAAAGCGCTTTCGCTCCAGCTTAGCCCACGCATGGTGGTTACCAGCAAAAAGGAAGCTGGGCAGCGACCGCAGCGGTGATTACTTCTCTCCCCTTCTCTCCTAATCCGATTTTGTGATCGAACCTCTGAGTGCTTGTTAAGTTGGTCAGAGCACAAGGGATTCTTGGAAGCAGCCGCAGTAGGCTTCCTTCACCTTCGCCCAGTCCAAGCAATTCTCGGATTCGATTTTGATTTGCGGCGGTAGCCCACGATGTGTGGCATCTGCCAGGCCAACCGACAAAGTCGCCCTGAACTCACCAAATATCGAGTCGGCGACAACTGCGGGCTCTATGACTGATCGACGACTCATCAAGCAGGAGGCAGCTCCATCTCCGGCCAGAACACGTCCTGCCAGTCAATCCACGTCCCGCCGGTGTCCATGAAGTCCAGGTCGATCACAGGATGATTCAAAAAGTCCTGAAGCGGCGGGTTCGGCAAAGGCACGGAGGGAGTCAGCACGTTGCTGGTACCAGGGAGGACTGGACCAGCTGGGTCAGGACCATTGGCCGTGTCAATGTTCTCGTGCAACGTGACCTTTAGCGCCTCGATGTGAGTACAGAACTCCTTTGCACCAAAATTGCCGTTGCGTTCGAGCTGCTGCAGAAAGCTTCCGGCCAGCAAGAAATCTTCCCTGTCGCCTGCCCAGCCTGAGTTCTGTAGCAGTGCAGAAAGCACTAAGATCGTGGCCGAGGAGAACAAGAACTGCATGTGAAAGTAACTGAAACAGCGTCAGCTTTCTGCACATCTCAGAATTATTGGGAGAGCCTTACTCAAAAGTCGGGAATGTACCTTCTGCCCAAGCACGCTTCAGCAGACTCATCGACTGTCGAGCGCAGCGTATGCATGCTGTGGTCAAGGATAGGGCAGAGTCCGAGAATGTTTGCTGCGGCGTATTGTCGTGGGACAGGCGTGGCCGGCGCTGTTTGAGAAGATGCAGCAGAATCGGTCTTGTGGTGACGATGACGGCCTGGTTGAAGGCCAAATGAAGGTATAGAACATGGCTCTCTGGATTGCCGGCGCTGTCGCCTTCGCTCCATTGCAGATGTTCTGGCAAACCATCGGACCAGTCCCGCAGCGCTCGCACCGCAACTTGAACTCTTTCCGAGAAGGACGTTGGCTGTCTTTTGCGGACGTACAGGGTGTTCACAGCATGATTCAGCATGCGAGCGAGCCGGATCGACATGATCATGTAATCGATGTCCCCGAAGTCGCCCTGCACTTCTGGTGACAGGCCTTCGTCGGACGGCAAGCCGATCTCGATGCTTTCATCTGGAATGGATGGTGGCCAACCGATCTTGCTCGCCCACAACCGGTCGAAGCGATATGCTGTCCACCACAAACGACATCGATGCTCCCGCATGGCTGGATCGCGCAGCTGCGACTCGCCTATCTCGATGTGAAGGCCGAGAATAACACACAGACGTAGAGCTCTGCCGGCAAGAAGTATAGCTGTGTGCCGCCGATTCATCGACGATGCATAGAAGGACTTCAACTTGTCAGTGCTGTGCACGATTACTCCTGGCGGCATTACTTACCATCAGGAGGTAGACTTCTACCAAGTCCAGCTTGGGACGTTCGCATGGCATATGTGCCATCTGCATCGCTCTCGCCCAATATCGTGCACCTGGGAACTGCTCACCCGGCAGCACACACCTGGATGAGAATGCCTCGCCAATAGCAAGCAGAGCCCACATTCTGCATTTGGTGAGCCAGTCACACGAAGAAGCGTCCTGTATCAGCCTACGAACATCCTCTAACACTACGCTGCGCCTCGAGATGTGCCAATTCTTGGATGTAGTCTTCAAAGAGACATCAACCAGGAAACGAAGCCTCGATGCACTTGGAAGCTCTATCGGCACATCTGCAAAAGCACGCAGCGCATCGTCACTCATGTAGTGCACTCGAGGCAGATGGCTGACTGGGGCAGACGACGCCGCCTGTCGCAAGCGTGTTGCAAATGCAGCATCAGCAGCCTCGCCAATATGTATTGGCAAATCGACATTCTTGAACGATACGAACCAAGGACGCTCCTCAATCAGCGGGTTTCGATCGGCATTGTCTGCTCTCGGTTCGACGTTGATAGGTTCTGGAGCTGGAGTTGCCCCCGGTGTGCTCAGTGAGGAGACAAGAGCAGAGAGGCGCTTGTTTTCGGCTTCCAGCTTTTCGATGTGACGTTGGCTGACTTTCAACTTTCTGTCGCGAAGCGGATACACACATTCCAGATTCAGGTCTGTGCAGGTCGAGCATGGCCGTTGGCCGCTGCAGCGAACCTTCTTCTTGTGGCATTCCTGGCATCTAGATTTGTCAACGATGTACTAGGATGATTGTTAGGAACCGGCAAGGTGACGCACGCAATGATACGCTTTTGCGATGTTGTCGACATCCTCGCTGAACGACTCACTCGGCAGACTGTTCAAATCGCCGAAGATGGAGGAGAGAAATACTCCCGCGGCCGGCTCCGATCACGCTGCTGCACAGCGCTAGAGGCGCCAAGCAAGTGCTACTTCGCCGGCGACGGCCATCCTTCCAATGGTACTTGGACCTATGATTCGTCCTCGGCCTGAGTCTCTCGTTTCGCCGTTCTCTTCACTGCTGGTACACTTTACTATCCACGCAGGGCGCGCTGGACGACGAAGTGCTTGCTTTCTGGCGAATCATGCGGCGCTCTCATCAGAGTGGATGCACTTCTTCGCAACGCACGCACATTGCAGCAGATCTTTCGCCAGGCGTGAGCGATTTCTGCCCTGTGCCGGCGGAACGATAGCAAGCGCCGCCATGTCGAAGTCATATAATTGCCATTATTGTATGTGTGCAGCAATGTTCTCGGTACAAACCTTGACAGACAACCATGGCTTGCACAATACGATCCTCACTGGAGGATGAAGGGAAGCAGGACTCGTCACCATCAACAACGCCATCCTCATCACCAGCAACATCGATCATCGATCTTGAAGAAGACTCACCTGGCTACCAGGTCTCGACGATACAGAAATGTCTTGTGGTTTTCACGACCAGCTTCGTCACTCTCACTGCGTGTTTCAGCAGTACGTCGCTCTTCACAGCAGCGGACGTAGTCGCCGAGGAGTTTGGAACGACTGCCGAGACGATCAATTACACCAGCGCCGGTGTGCTCTTTACCATGGGTCTCTCCACATTCGTATGGGGCCCACTTGTTCCAGTAAGACCTCTACCTCGGAGAGACACAACTGAAGGGCAGTCGCTGACTCTTGCTAGTTGTGGGGTCGGCTGTGCACGTGGAACACCTGCTTGATCGCTCTACTCGTATGGACACTGGCCGGAAGTTTCGCACCCAACACCGAGAGCTTCATTGTCTTCCGCGTCCTGTCTGGATTCCAAGGGACTTTCTTCCACGTCACAGGCCAAGCCATTCTTGCTGAGTACTTTCCGCCTGTACAGCGAGGCACGGCTACCGGCTTCTTTCTTTGCGGCACAGTTCTGGGGCCTCCACTCGGTCCACTTGTTGCTGGAGTTATCACAACTTTTACTACTTGGCGAGTCATCCTTTGGGTGCAGTCGGGGATGGTCGCGCTTGGTCTGATATTCTCGCTGATCTTCTTGCGAAGAGGCGGCAAGCCAGCGACGATTCAGCATCCCTCGATATCGGAAATTGTCCAAGCGTGGAACCCAATGAGAGTGTTCAGGCTGATGCGCTACCCCAACCTACTGTTCACAGACATAGCGTGCGGTCTGCTCAGCTGGTCTCAATATGCACTCTTGTCTTCACCAAGGCACATATTGGTCTCGCAGTACGACCTGAGTTCCCCGCTGACCGCCGGCCTCTTCTATCTTTCACCGGCTGGAGGCTTTCTGGCGGGGACACTTATCGGCGGCCACTTCTCGGATCGTACAGTCAGGCAATGGATCCAGCATCGCAATGGATTACGCCTACCGCAGGACAGACTACGGAGTGGCTTCGCAAGTTGGTTCATGGTGATCCCCGTGGCATCTTTGATATTTGGCTGGTGTGTGGAGGCGAAACTTGGCGGGCTTGCGGTGCCGGTCGTGTTCGCGTTCTTCGCGGCCGCAGGTATGCTGGCGGCTTTCGCGGGACTCAACACGTATTGTGCTGGTAAGTGACGATCTCGAGCAATATTGCTGTGTTCATGCTAACCTCAGAACAGAAGTGATGCCTCTCCATCGATTGGAGGCCATCGCGACGAAGTACGTCGTCCAGTACACCTGTTCGGCGCTTGCAAGCGGTTTTGCCGTTCCAATCATTGATGCCGTCGGCGTTGGCATCCAATGCACCATCAGTGCGATTCTGGTAGGCATCGCTGGCGGGCTTTGTGTGCTTGTGGCACTTTATGGAATTGACATGCAACGCTGGGTCGACTGCCGATGGCCTAGGACGATTGCTTCGGCACAGATCAATCAGAGCGACTACGACGGTCCTGCACTAGAGCACGTAAGGTCTGCGCCTTAGACGGTGCTTCTATTAGCCATCTGCATCTGCAGCCTTACGTCAACGGTTTGCCAAGACTGTTTCAGCTCTAGGCACCACCTTAACCGATGTCAGGCGTCCAACTCTGCTACCTCCTAATAGCAGTCATATGTTAGCCGGCGCTTCGACGATTCACGATCCTCCCTCCTCACAACATCGCCATCAACATCAGCATCGCAAAAACTCACTTCAAAATGGCAAGCTGGAAATACGATCAAAACCAACAACACCATGGCATGGACCCCGTAGGCTACGACGCCGACACCCAAGTCTACACCTACCGAGACGCCCAAGGCAACTACTACGACACCGACGAGGGCAGCGGACGCTACGGCAACCTTCGACAGACCTACACCGCTACTAGCACAGCCCGCCAATCCGGGTTCAACGGCGAAGGCGTGCCCGCTGAGGTAGTAGCCAACGATTGGAAAATGATGAAACCGTTCGTCTTGCTCATTACTGTTGTGCTTTTGGCTCTACTCTGGTATGTCAACTTTGGCGGGAGCGCGCCAGAATGGATCTGTCAGCCTGGATTTGAGAAGTATGCGATTGCGAAGGGGGATACTTGTTGGGGGCTTGCGGTAGCGAGGAAGACTACGGTTGATGGGCTGATTAAGGCGAATGAGGGTCTTGAGTGTGAGAAGTTACAGGTGGGAGGGTTTATATGTATTCCGGAGCTTGTTAAGAAGTGATTGGGCTGGTATGAGATTTCCATGCGATGCGCGGTTCTAGAGCAGCCCTATTCTTGCCCTTCAGTATTACTGTGGCATCGGTGCTGACTGTGTCCCGGTGCTGTGGCATGGCTTGTGCTCGACATGGTTGTACCCTGCATGGAGACATGCATACAGATGGTATCGAAAGCTGGCAGCAGGGTAGCAAGAGCTCCTTCGAGTCTAACGCCGGACAACTACATACGTCCGTAAATGTTCAAGATCGGAGTAAAATTGCAGCTTCCCTCTCCAGTCTCTGCAATCATTATGGTGTCTAATCCTCACAATCTCGACACCCCTCCACACCTCCACACGATCCTCTCCCTCCAACATGGCCGAACTCTACCGCCACCACGCCTTCGAACGCAGCCTCGCCGTCACACCCTTCAAATCCCACCCCGACCACTTCACCAGCGTCTACGGCCCATGGGGCTATCCCCGCATGACCCGCGTCGCCGGCTCCGTCCCCCTCGCCGAAGGCACCGGCGCCGCCTACAAGACCGTCCCCGCAGACTTTGCCCTCCATTGTCTGCAATCGCACTTCCTCAAGCCGGGTCTCGTCGGCGTCCCGCTGCAACATGGAGTCCAGCGGCTTATGACCACGAGTAGTTTTGCTTCCCGCAATGTCATCGTTAAGCAGCGGCAGGGTGATGAGATGGTTGTTACGGCGGTTTTGATTCTCAGTTTTGTGCGGCGAGGGCTGGCGGATACGAGGGGTGTTCCTGCTAGGCATGAGTTTACGCTGCCGCCGTCGGAGGCTACGGCCGCGGCTGCTAAGCAGCAGATTGATCCTGAACACGACGAGTTCAATGGACATGTGAGTTTGAATGTGCCGGAGGGGACGCCGTATCCGCCGTTTAGTTCGCAGCGGCTACATGTCTCGCAGGAGGCGGATGTGACTGTTCGTGTACAGCGGTCGAAGCTGCGAACACAGAGCCCGCTCTCGGGTCCCGCGGGGCAGATTCTGGCTGTGGTGTACTTTTCGGATTTCTTTGTTGTGGATGCGCCGCTGGTCGCGCGGGATATCGATTTTGGGATCCCGAGAGTCGGGGATAAGAGTAGGACGTTCACGCCGAATCAATTGAGGCAGTTTGCGTCGCTGACGCATAATCTGCGGTTTGTGAAGCTGGATGGGTTTGATGCTCATGAGGGTGTACTGCTCGAGGTTAGTACGCGGTGGTTCAAGGGTCGCAGAGGTGTGTCTACGATTGTGATGAGGGACTGTAGAGGGGAGTTGATCGCGACTGGGGAGCAGGAGGTGAGTCTTTGCTGTTTCTCTGGGGCGTGACTGGTGTGATTAGCTGACTTTGCAGGCATACTATGTGTTCAAGACAGAGGAGGAGCAAGGTGCGACGACGATGGGCGGCGATCGTAACTCTAGGCCTAATCTTTGAGGCACCAAGTGGTCGACAAACGGATAGGTGAAATGAGAAAGGATCCCACAGAGCGACACCAACTGGAGGCTTTCTAGCACGGTCAGCTTATAAATTGTGATGGGTGAGATGTAGTCAGGGCATCACCTTACCTTCACTTGTCTTTTCCTACTCTACAAGCTAATCAATGAATCTACTGGCCTGTCCAGACAGGCCGGCGCTTCTATCGACCTAGCTTTGCTATATGTCAGTGCTATATGACTGTCAGATGTATCGTGAGTTGCATGATCAGCTCGACTCTTGGATGGCGCTGCCGACACCACATCCGATATCGAGAGATCTGTCGACCGAAGCGAATTCAGCGATAGTGGCAGTGACAGTAAAAGACGCTTTCACTGATTGAGTAGTGATCAGTACATGAGTGCTCGTAGTCGGCTGAATCTCGACGAGTCTGTCCACATGGACTCTGGCAGTCGGCCCCCATCAGCTGACCACGTATCAAGCTCAGCCTTGATCTTTGCCGACAGCGCGTGCAGACTGTTGGCGGTCGGGCGAGCCGCTGGGTCGTGAGCGAGACATGCTTTGAGCAGATCGTGAATCTCAATATCGTCTTTCACGTTTGAGGAGCAGAACCTGTCAGTTATATCCATCGGATGGATGGAGGAGCCAAAGATGAGATAACCCAACGATTTGCCAAATGCATACATGTCGCCGGCCTTGGTGCAGATATCTTGGCGGTCAGCGTTGCCGGTGAGGGCGTCAAGGATCTCGGGAGCTTGGAATGTTTGAGTACCCACCACGCCGAAGTTGTCGTCAGCTGTGCACGAAAGACCGAAGTCAGCCAGTATGATTCGTGGGAGTCCGGGCGTGGTCGAAGTGGCTGTCATGAAGATATTACCCGGCTTGATATCTCGATGAATGATCGATGGCTGGCGATTTCCAACACTGGTTGTTTTGCCAGTGCGCGCATCGTAGGAAACATCGCCGTAGTGCAAATAGGCCAGGGCATCGATCATGCTGGCGACAAAGTGGAGGACAAAGGCTCGTGGTGCGCAGCTATACGAGCGGCTAAGGCGTATAATGACATCGCTCAGGTCTCCTAGCTCAGCAAAGGGAGTAACGATGTCATCTGTAATCGGTTCGTTCGCCGTGTAGCCCTGGAGAGTGTCAGCAAGCTCCATAATGTTTGGGTGCTTTTGGATCCTCTGGAGAATTGCGATCTCGGAATTTCCCCCCTTACGGACCGGGACTTGCTTGATGACATATAGCTTACCATCGACGCGATGCTCACCAACGTGAACAGGGCCCTCCGAGCAGTAGTCCAGAGTTCGAATGTAGTTGTATTTGTCCGAGAAGCTGTAGGGGCCAATCGGCTGAGCGTCGCCAGTTGGTTCGGAAGCCGAGAGAGAAGTCAGCGGCGAGGAGCCTGAAGAGCTGGAGCTAGAGCTAGAGCTGGAGCTAGTGCGCTGGCTGAGGACTTGTGCTTCATCCGAGCCATCACACCAAAGGATGGATGGACAGGCGCGAGCTTGATTTAGGTCTTGCTCTTTGCTTTGCTGCGGGGAGTGATGCGAGGAAGGAGAGTTTAAGCTTGTCTCATTGCTCAGCTTTCGTGGAGCGAGTAGCATGCGGCTTGCGAGATCGATTGGTAGTCTGACGAGTGATAGTCTGCGGCGAGTGCAGGGTTGGAAGATATCTGCGATTGTCAACGTTGTCAACGCAAGGGCTGCCGACATGAGCAGTCCAAGGAAAAGAAACATAGCTGTGATGTCGCGCGAGGAGGCAGATATTCGCTGCTGTACTGCTTCTTCACAGGTTGAAGGTGTCCGGAAACCTGAGCAAGAGTAGTCACGACCGGCGTGAACTACTTGTTCGTGCTGCAGATGTCTTGGACCGGTGCAAAGCACGGGCTGAATTTGACTTGTAATGAGTGGCACGCGGGGGAAGTCGTTCTTCGAGGGCAGCGGGGGAGCTTATAACTTGAGTTGATACAATGGACTTTTGCCGGTCACTTCGCACCAAGGAAAGGCTCGCTTTGTCTGCATCCTTTGTTTCAGTAGCTGAATGAAGGGCAAACAAAGAGAGCCGGCCGACAATGAGCAATAACAAAGGATTGTGGTGCTCGATCGAGATATCGTGAGGCATGGCATTCAAGCCATTCATGCTCGGTTTGGTCTTTGACAATGGAGTGCCAGTCGGATGTCTGCCCACCACTCGTCAGGAACAGGCCGATCGCCTGAGCCCATCTGCTCGTGACGGTCACACAAGCAGATTTCGAGGTGTAACAGGACGTCTCTAATCCTGTCACACCTCAAGCTGACAACAAGTCCTGCAGCAGGGTTGAGGCATTGAAAAAGAAGATTTTTTCCATCGTCAATCCCAGCAGTGCGCCGTAAAGCTGATGACAAGCAGTTTCTTCAAGCTTGTTGGGCTTCTTTGTGTCATCCTCACGGGCTGGTCTGTCAGACTGCGATTCCACAATCATCGCTTCTGACCAAGAAAGAGAAAGAAGTCAAAGGTTGGACTGGGGCTCCTCGGCTATCTCGGCTGTCGGAAGCGCCAGACTAGCGTCAACTGGAATTCTAGATCCTGGCCGGCGATCATGGTTGAACCTGAGCTGCAGCCTGTGGAGAGAAAAGCAACATGATGGGGCGGCGGCATTGGTATGGGTGCTGAAGCACTGGGTGGATGATAGAGAGGCAGTCGTAAAGTCATAATCATGTGCGCCCATGTCAGCTTGCCGGGCGACAGCGACAAAGACCGGAGCCTCAGCAACGGCCACCATCTGGAGCGCAGCACGTCGCACGACAACCACAACGGCAGCACCAGCAACAACAGCAACAGCAACAGCAACAGCAACAGCCGCGTGTATCGCATCAACGCCGTGAGTGCATTTTTGCCGCTGAACCACTCCGATGCACTGCACACCTCGTCCGACGGCCTCGCGTCGGCCTATTCGACACGCGGGTCGCACCTGCCTTCGCTGATTCAGTCGCGATCGAGCGCGACGCTGGCCTCAGCGCGTCCGAAGAGCGGTGCTGGCTGGGTCAAGCGGACCAACTCGGTGTCCGCCGCCGAAATGCCGCTGCTGCGCAAGCGCCGCGACAGCGACGGCAGCGACGACGTGCTCGAGATAGCGCATTCCTCGGCGGCAGGATGGGGCGGCGGAGACGATGGCGAAAGTAGAAGGCTGAGCTACGCCGCGAGCATCCTCAACACGCCGCAGGTGCGCAGCCAGCGCCTGATCGGATCGACCAACCCTCGCTATCAGTGGGAGCAGTACTGGAAATCGGCCGAGCAGCTCAAGCAGATCAAGAGCAAGGCCACGCGCAAGTACTACGAGCGCAACAACACGTTGATCCAGAATTATCTGTACATCGACCGGCTTCTGGACAGCAGTCTGCCACACGACCTGATCCAGGAGTACTCGCAGTCGCCCGCCATCCGCTCCGCCGTCAAGAGGGGCTCGTGGCAAAAGGACCTGCCGGAGACCATTGACGAGAACGCCGAGGAGGACAGCACGACTCCGCCGCACATCTACCACGAGCGCGCCGGCTCGCAGGACTCCATCTTTGACGAGGGCGACTTTTACACGCCCAACTATCCCGCCCCGCAGAAAGTGAATCGCACCAAAGACCTGTACAATGTCAAGAAACCCAACACGAATCACGACAATGGCGAAGCGGAACCGCTCCTCTCGCGCTCCGCTAGCCGGCAGCAGGACCTGGAAGCGCACGAAATGCCGCCCGATCTCGAACTCGAGGAGGAGGCCGGCTCGCAGTCCCGCATCGTCACCGTCGCCATCGTTGTCAACCTGATCGCCAACACTGCCCTGCTGGTGCTGAAGGTTATCGTGGTCGTCCTGTCCTCATCCGTCTCCGTCCTGGCATCTTTGGTCGACGCCGCCCTGGACTTCCTTTCCACTATGATCGTGGGTATCACCACGCGCCTCATCTCGCGAACCGACCAGTACGCATATCCCATAGGCCGGCGACGTCTGGAGCCGGTCGGTGTCTTGGTCTTCTCCGTCATTATGATCACGGCCTTCATTCAAGTCATGTGGGAAGCGGCCTCCAGTCTGACTAACGGCGACCACGAACCGGTGCACCTCTCCAACTCCGCCATTGCCATCATGGCGTCTACCGTCCTCATCAAGGGTGCCTGCTGGCTGTGGTGCAGATTGATCAAGAACAGCTCCGTGCAGGCGCTGGCCCAAGACGCCATGACCGATGTCGTTTTCAACATCTTCTCCATCATCTTCCCGCTCATCGGCTACTACGCCAACATCTGGTGGCTCGACCCGGTCGGCGGTATCGTCCTCTCATTGTACGTTATCATCAATTGGAGTCGAACAGCAAACGAGCATATACGAAACCTGACCGGCGCGTCGGCAAGCGCGGACGAACGCAACATCCTTTTGTACTTGACCATGCGGTTTGCAAAGACGATCCAGAAGATCCAAGGACTGCAGGCCTACCACTCTGGAGACAAGCTAAATGTCGAGGTGGACATCGTACTGGACGAAGAGATCTCTCTGCGAGACTCACACGACTTGGGAGAATCCTTGCAATATGTGCTGGAGAGTGTACCAAGCGGTAAGTTCAAGTGAGTCAGTCCGAGCAAAGGATGTGTGCTGACCTGTTGCCACAGTCGACCGTGCATTTGTGCACATGGACTACGCTGATTACAATATTCCCACGCACATGTTCCAGGATTCATAATATCTCGCGCACTTCTTCTTGCATGCATGAATATGCGTCAGTGGTGTGGAGAACACTGCACTGACCTGGCGTGGCGGCTTTTCGCTTTTCGTCCAACAGAGACAGATACACGTAGAAGCTATCATATGGGAGCGGCAGACCTCATCAGCTGCGCTTCGTGCCAAGATTCCCAACTCTATGCCGCCGAGGCAATCAACGAAATCAACCCGCCACACCTTTGTGCCAAACAGCAATGCCTGAGTCAAGAACAAAGAACTCCATCCATTGTGCTCTTTGTTCTGTTTCTTTTTCTGCTGCTACAAGGGCTTAAAACAAAGGACTACGCCTTCATTGTTGATAGTCAGTGACGTCTTTGTGTAGGGTGTAGAGCGAGTATAAGCAATGCAGAAGCCCAGTTCTGGCCTGCCGGGGAAAGCAAGTATACTACAGAGGAATCTACAAGCTGGTCTTGTAGGTTCTCTCGCTTGTGCGACAAGAGTCGGCTCGTGCTTCAGGAAAACACGAGGTCAGACAGCCACAGTTGATGGGCTTGAGATCTCGCTTGCGCGAGGTTCGTGCACCTGAGCAGGGGACAGCAGCACTGACAGCAAATATGCAGTTACTCAAAGGTGTCCGCGCAAGATCCCCTCGCAAGCTCGTTGCTAACGGCCGCAGACTCTGGCTCTACCTACAACGCAAGACATATTTCGGGAACAAGTACAGGAGTGGTAGTGTCTCGACGAGCCACTGCCCTCCCCTTGCACCTAGCCTTCCGTCGACGCCTCGCTTCGCGAGCTTCGATGGCATTCAAGCGGCAGCGGAGATCGATCTCGAGTTGTCTCGATCTTGCACTTCAGAAACACTGCTCAGCAGCAGCAGAAGCTGCTCGAGTGCCGGAGAGCGTTCAATCCTCCCTTCGCAGCCGACCCGCCTACCCGAAGCATACGACCTCGTGCGGACACTGAACGGCAAACTCGGCCACTTCCTCACGCCCATCCATCTTGTTCGACAGCGCCGTTCGGGTAAACTATTCATCGTCAAGCAAGTAGAGTTGACAATCATCTCCAAGGACCATGCTGACGATGATGACGAAGAAAAGTGGCCCATCGAAGCATCCCTCCTCGCAGACCTAGCACACCGCAACATCATCCCTTTACAGAGCGTACACATCGACCGTGGTCGCGAGGGAAAAGACAAGCCGCCAATCTGCAACATCGTCTTACCCTACTGCAACGGAGGCGACCTCCAAGACTTCCTCGACTCTCTCACAGCCGTGGGCTCCAAGGTCCCAGAGCCTTTCGTCCTCCACTTCGCAAGCAGCATAATCGACGCCCTATCCTACCTCCACGCAGGAGTCACCTACGACGCCAAAACCGACCAGCTACATCAAGACCCCAGCCAACCGAGCATCATCCACCGCGACATCAAACCCAAAAACATCTTCCTCGACAGAAACCAGCCAGCAGAGAACGGCCTCCCGACAATCCTCCTCGCGGACTTTGGACTCGCGACTACAGCGGAGAAGAACCGTCTGGTATGCGGTACAGCGGCGTTCTTTGCTCCGGAGGTAAGTGCAGATTTGGAATTATACCAGGAACATTACTTCACCATGCATCCAGCGATTCGGGACAGGCTTGTCAACGAGTCCATCATGTCGGCTGCTAACGACTGGTGGGCGTTTGGGTGCTGTTTGTTCCAGTTGATGACTGGGAAGCCTTACACATATACTCCTGGATGCGACGCGGTGGCTCAAGGGGGCATATCTACCGAGCTGGACTTGCTACTCTATGGATGTCTGCAGCCTGGCCCGTCTCTGCGACCACGTGCGACGGACTTGTCTCTTCATCAACTCTCAGCGAAATTCAAAGCGCAGCTGCAGGACTGGTATGATGGAGGGGGACGTCTGGATGAGCAGATCTGGCCTGAGCCGTTCAGGTTTGAGAGGGCAGGAACTGAGACTGAGAAAGAAACAGAAAGCCGGCTTTCTTCTCAATGCACGTGCTTGACATGCGAAGGAAGCCAAGCCGCTGCGGGAACACAGTCATCTAGTTGGCTGTGAGGACTATGAAAGTCGAACATAAGTTGTGAAATTCGATTTTGATCAACTATTTATATGTACTTTGTACGACACGTCCATCTTCCTACCCATCGCAAGAAGTACACCCGCCATGAGGCTTCAATATGTTTTGCCTGACATTGCCGCCACACTACACTATAGCCACTTCTAGTCTTACGAATGTTCTTGTGGACGGTCGATAAAGCGTGGTTCTAATGCGAGTCGCTACTAATTTCCCCAGGCCTTCGACGGCGTCCGGGGCACAAATTTGGAGACGTGAGATTTCGGTTGGGGAGTTGATATGGCGATGGGTGTCTCTCGCTTCTATTCCTTGGAGCTGCTTGCTCAGGAATTGGGAGTTGCTACAGAGATCAGAATGCTGAAGTTGCGATGACGCCCAAGCGCCGCAAAGCCACTGCTAAGACTCCGATCGTTTTCAGGAATCGTGATATGGGCATATTTTCCTGCAAGTCACGCGTATCCGAAGGTATCCGCCACGCACAAACCGACATGGTGTACTTTCTCATTGCTATCAGTCATCGTCCTACTTCGCTGCAGTGCTAGCGCCCCCCAGCGCATCGGGAAGGCTGATGCTACTGATTCTCTGCGCTAGCGAGGCTCCAACAGCATCGATTGCACCCTTGGGGCTGCGCAGCGAGATCTCCTGGCTCGCACCTTGTCGTCGGAACAGCTTGATGTCCGTACTACTGTAAAGTCCGCCCGAACCTTGGAAAGCCTCCGCTTCTTGCAAGTAGATTCTGCTCCAGATGAGTGCGTTGTACCAGCCTACGGCTACAGCAGTCCATTGGAAGTTCACGGGCCCGCCTGCGGCAGGTCGGATGTTGTCTGATTTGGGCGCGTTAGCAGAGGTTGTGATTGGGGCGATCGAGTGCTTACCTTTCAGCCCGAGATGACCTTGCCCGTCGGCTCCATATGCTGGCTGTGAGCTCCGTGCACTCTCAACGGACTGGCGTGCAAGCGGAGAAGGCTGGCGGGCTTCGCGTGTGTCTACGCCTGGCTCTTTGCGCGCTGTGCTGGGACGGTCCACACTGGCGTCGGCTCGTGTGTCTGATATTGATGTCCTCGCGGAGACGCCTTGTTTTTGAGACTCTCTGTCGTCGATGACTTTCAGTATCTGGTCAAGTGGTAAATGCGAGTACCAGCTTTCTAGCCACTGTTCAGATGGCTTGAATGTCTGAGTTGACGTCGAGAGAGTCAAGGTCGGGAGACTGGTTGTCGATGTGTTCCTTGAGGTCGAGATCTGCAGCGCTGCTCGTTGCTTTCCTCGTGCCTTTGCGCTCAGCCGCGTAGGACTCGTAGTTTCTGCCTGAACAGTACTCTCTGCACTCGAATCATGGGCGCTATCGCCAACATGCTTCTCGTCGAGTCCTGCGGCCTCATCATCTTCATCGTCATCGCCGATCGCGAACTGGTTGTCTTCTGGCACTTCTGCCAATGACGGTGGTTGGGCTGGTGCAGGTCTTCGCATACTGTCCATCGAGGAGCCGCGCGACGTGCTCGGACTGTACACATCACCGCGATCTTTCCGTTCGATCGCCTGTCTCTCGGCTTCGGCAAGCGCGCCCTCGATCGTGACCTCTCGCAGCGCTCTGAATTGCTTCTTGCTGGCAACAAGGACACTGACGAAGTGTTGGTTTTCTGTGCGAGATCGAGTTAGCGGCTGCAACATAGTGATTGAAATATGACAATGCTTAAAGGTCTGACCGAGGCTCTACGGCAGACGAGTGATCCTCAAGATTCAAACTTACCGCGATAATGGTTGTCGAGGATGGCATTGAAAGCTTCAAGCAGGCTCTTCAGAATGACGTGATTAGTGTCGTTCTTCAGACAGAAGCTCGGTGCTGATAGCATCTCAAAGAGCTTCATGAGCTTCGAAGAAGTGGCGCGCTGCAAGTTCTTCGCATAAGGAGCTACGTTCTTGATGTTGTTGAACAGTGCGGGATACACGGGCTCCAATCGACCTTTCGAAGTGGTCACGAGGATGTGGATCGACTAGGCAGAGTCAGTACAGGCGCGTCGCTGTGCTGGTGAGAATAGCACATACGCAGATGAGGAAGTCGGCGTATGAGCCATGGAAGTTTTCTACGCGCATCACAGACGGTAGGCTGCTGGCATGCAGGAAGGGTGTGTTGAGCTTGGCATCAAAGGCGGCTTCGGCGCTCAAGGATTGTATGACAAAGATGGCCATCCTCATGAGCCCATCTTTGTCATGCTTCGAACCGTCGGCCACCGAGTCCCGTGCGTAGAAGAGCAGGATGACTAGGAAGTCGATGCCGACTTTGGTCTCGCAGAGGTATCGTCGGAAGCGCTTGTTACACTGTATTAGCTCCCACAGGAAGCTGATCATTTCCGTGGCATGATGCGCTGTGTTACTCTTTCCGAGGCTAAAGTTGCTCGTTGTCATCTGGCGAGATTGTTAACAGCGGACACAAAACGAACACGATGCGAGACCAGACTGTGCGCTTACTGGCTGTGAGATGACTAGATTGATGCCATGGTGTATAAACTGAAAGTCATCGGGCCGGAAGAGGGCGCCTAGTGATGACCGGAAGAGGTTCTTGCCCTCGGGTGGTATATACACCATGGTGACCAACAGAAACTGAATGCAATTCAACACTAGAAGCTTCTTCACATCCCGAGAGCCCTGCCAGCCACTCGGGATCGTCCACAAGTTGGGGTTGAACCTCAACACCGTGTTCAGACATGAGCAGTTGATGGCATTCACCACGCGCTTTTCCAGCCTCGTGGTCAAGTATGTGAGCGCCTTGTTATCGGCAAGCGCGATCTGATCTGGCCTGAGATACAACGTGCTGCTTGTGAGAGTAAGAAGCAGTCGCACGATTTCATACTGGTTCCGCTCATGCTCCGAGGTGCACTGGGAACTCGTGCTACACCCGATGCCGGTCTTCCACACTTTGAGCTCGTAGCCTCTGTCTGACCGGCCGCCATCGTCGTGATGTGAGGGCAGAGTCAACCCTCGCCAGAACAGGAAGTCGACGACCAAGCTGATTAGTGTCTCTCCCAAGGGCGGGCCAATGTCTTGATTCTGATCTCTCAGTTCGTAGCGCTTGCTCGGATCGAGGCCATCGAAGAGCTGACTGGGCGCGTCCTTCTTCTCATCCCATTTCAGGTACTGCGGCTTTCTCGGCTGCCAGAAGAACTTGTCGTACCAGTCGCGCAAGTGCTCCGCCTCGAAAATGAAGGGCATGACCCGAGTCAGGATGCGCGCACAGTTTAGCACCTGCCGGGCCACCAGATCGTCAGGCTGCTCCGTTTCCTGCTGCAGCCTCTGGAGGTGCGCGATGGCGTTGTAGAGCAGCGTCTCCAGATTGGTCATGGGCGAGCACTGCTCGCCGGGGGTGGCCTTGCGAGCGCCAGGCTCAGAAGGGTTGGTATATGTCAGGACACGCACGTCCCCTCCCACCCACAGATCGAAGACATCGTCCACGCGCTCGGGAATGGTCCAGTATTTGGCGAAGATGTCGTCGTCGGGCGGCAGCACATCGTCGCCGATGAGCTTGAACACACTCTGCTTGAACGCAATCTTGCTCTCGGAGACGCCCATCGCTCTGTCCTCCGGCGTGGTGTCTGGGTGGTCTCAGTCCGGTCGGGATTGGAGTTTAGGCGCTGGATGTATGGCGATGTGTTGATGGCACTCGGTCGAGACGTCGTCGCTGCCTCTGCAGCATTGTGGACAATCGGAAGGAGCCAGAATCAGGCAGCAGGCAGCACCGAACGGATCATGGTCCGTGAAAGTAGAAGATACAAAGACACAGACACAGCTGCTGGCGACGTTCTTAGCTGTAGAATAGCTGGAGGTCAGCGCGGAACCGGCGCCAGCTCCGCTCCGACTACATTTCTCCCATTCGCGCCAAGACTACACTTTCATCTGCACATTAACAACATCATCATCATTGCGAATACAACTGCCAGACACGCGTCATTTCCGCCGCGGAGGACATATTGGATCGTTGCAGGCGGTGCGGAGAAGGAGTTGCTTGCGGAAGATATCTCTGAGCACACATCTTCCGCCGCCATGATTCCGGTGAAGGAATCGTCGTCCCATATGGAGCGCATCGCCGAGCAGTTTGCGCAGCCGCGACACGGACGGCCCATTGCGCCGGCCATTACGCAGCACGTGATGTTGCGGTCAGTCGACGGTGCGCGAGATGTGCTCGGCGGCGCGCTCATCCACTCGGGCGTGCGTCGACAGGACGCCGATGCCATTGCCGCCCAGATCTGTAAGACGTGTAATGCCTGCACCGTCGACAACATTCAGGTTGGTGCTTGATGCTTCCCCTAGTTTCCACTTGGTTCAGAACTGGCGCACTTACGCTCACCTTCGCCGTAGCTGTGCAAAGCACAATTCATGCACTACATTCTGCCGTCGCGCGAGAGGCACGTGGCATACTGCTTCTATCTGGAGACGCTCTGCAGAACCTTCACCCCCGGAACCTGGGCTGTCAAGGTCTCCTCCGGCCTGGACGAGTGCTGTGGCCTTGCTGCGGGCAGTGCGGTGCCCATGTCATATCGACGGCGGCTCCACGTATTGTACATCCTTCACGATGTGCTCACAACCCTTTGGACCAAGCACTTCAGACTCTGGGCGGGCAAGCTGGAGTCAAATATGTCCGTGCCCGACAGAACGGAGCGCGACAACGCTCGAGTAGCCGAAAGTGTTCTCAAAAAGTGCTTCTTCAAAATCTTTGAACTCGCTGCATGCGGTAGTGCAGACGAGCCAGGTAGTCCGAATGATGAGCTGGACCGCTTCCTCGTCGCCTTGAGACATTCCTGGTTGGGAAAAGAGGAAGAGCAACTAGCCGCGCTTCAGACGCTGTCCGAGAAGGCGGAAGCTCGGCGGCACTGGGCTGGTATGGAGCTGGATCTGGTGGAAGAGTATTTCGGATCGGCTGCCAAATCAACGTCCCTACCATTAGCCGCCAAACACGGCGTCAAGGATGATCCGGACGCTCCTTGGCATCTGCTCCCGGCCGCCAACGGGTTGAAAATGCGTGAAGAGCGTGGAACTCCACTGCTCGCGAGAGCACTTCCGCGTGGCGGGTACCCGCTCATGAATGCAGGTGAGTGCAGTCATTCGACAATTTGATCTTGTCAGATGTACTGACGCTCAGAAAAGGGACACCACCGAGCGAAGATGTACGTACAGAAGTCGCAGGACTTCTGAGCGAAATGCGACATTGTTTCGAACCTTTCACAAAAGCGGACGAAGTGCAAGACATTGATCCTCTAGGCAATAAGATCTGGAAAGATCCGGAGCGGCCCACTCGAAACTACTGGGGCTTCTCGGAAGATGGTCTGCAGAGGATGAGGGAGAACAAGCAAAAGTTCAGAGATTCGGCGAAGGGCTATGGCGACATCCCGCCACCGGAGCGTCCCAGGTACGTTCGAAATAGCGAAGTCGAGCGTGCCCGAGAGCTGGCACAATCCCAGTCCCGTGGTCGAGGTGGCCGCGGCGGATTCCCAGGTGGTGGACGAGGCTACCGTGGACGAGGAGGCTACTAGACATGCACGTCTCTGCACGAAGCTGGCTCTGCAAAGCGACCGAGCTGAAGACCGTGCTCCATATCCTTTGCATTGCCAAGATACCCTTGCTGCATGCGTAGAAGGATGGCCAAGACGGTGCACAGCCACAGGCCGCCGATTGAGACGCCACCAAAGCAGACTATATACATGCCGAGGTCGTCCAGCTGTAGTCCTTGATGATACAGTACCTCCGCCATGGCAGGCATCGCATCTCTCCCGGACGAGGTACTGGCTCTCACCTTCAATGAACTCGACCCCAAGGATACACCAGCGCAATTTCTCCGCCTACGATTAGTCAACAAAAGATGCGCGCGACTCGCAGCAAACCTCGCCCACCTCACGATTTCTGGAAGCGGTCATAGTCTTCAGAGTGGCTCTGCTGCATACGATAATCACCCTAACCTCAGAAGGTGGGCCAACAACATTGTCCGGAGCCCAGCATGTGCTCAAATGATCAAGGAACTGGTATATGGCCGCTCGAACCCACTTCCAGCAGGGACGAGTACCTTGGAGGACGTCGATGAGCTGCGCGACGCTCTGACAAAGATCGGCTTGGGCCTAGATGCCTATGTCGCCAGACTATCAGACCGTGATCCGCAGATACCTTTGCTCCTACTCCTAGTCATGTCTCCCAACCTCGAGCGATACCATACCATGCGTGGCTTTTCTGGAATTGGGATCCAGGCTCTGTTTGACCGAGTTGCAACGAAGAACATCGAAGCAGCTTGCAACAATGCACCACCTTGTGATTTCCTCTCCCACTTGAAAAGCATCGAGATCGGCCCCTCTCAGCACAATATCGGCGTCGCGCAAGCTCTGACCTTGCTCACGCTGCCTCGGCTGGACTCGCTGCAAGTTCATGGTCTTCAGCATCGAGACGGACGCGCATCCGGCGCTCTGCCATCGCATGACGGCGTGGTCCGTAACGATAGCCCGCGGCTTCGACTGCACTTCGACGGCTGCGAGCTTAGCGAGATGGGACTTGCTCTGATTCTCCAAGCTTGCAGGCGCACACGCGCACTGACCATCAGGTGGCTCGCGGGCCTATGGGTGAATCGAGAGTACGAGCTCCATATCGACCGAATAGCAGCAATGATCCAACAGCACGGCGCACATCTTCAGGAACTCGTCCTCGACTACACTAATCCGTGGCTCACGCCCGTCGGAAACGTCCGCCACGAGCAGCAAAGTCTAGGCCACATGATCGACCGCGAGCACACATCTCTGGGCATCCCGTACTCAAGCTTCGCCGGAATTCTCCAAAACACTCCTGCCGCTGATCAAACAGCCGCAATTGCTGCGTCCCTACCTCGCAATTTACAAAAGCTGTACATTCTTGGCACTGCAGATGGGGACCAGGCAACGCCTTTCCTCGCGCTGCAAAATCTGATACCTTGCTTGATGTCAGTCATCTGTGTTCCGTTGGTGGAGTATCACGACGGCAAGTACAACTGCAGATGTGTGGACTACCGAGCTGCAAGAGAGCTGGGCTTGCCGCTGGTCTGCGAGCAAGAGGGCTATGAGTTGTTGCCCGGGGCAGGCACAACAGGCTGGCGGTCTGGTCGGAGTCAGACGTATGGTGTGCAGGATTATTATGATCAGGTGGCATGATAGAATGAGTGTTGCATCACGTATGTAGGTGTCGACGCCACAATTTACGAACCAAGGACAAGATCCCCCCCAAACGGCGAACTTGATTGAATCCATTAAGTAATTGATGAAGGGGAGGTCAGGGTCACGGGTTGAGGTCTTGTCAAGCAGAATGATTGACTAGCTTCATTATGCCACCAACTGTATCATGCTCAAGTGCTCTCGCCTGTAGCTGGAAAATTCCGTCCGCCATAGAGCGCAGACGATGGACGTTGCCAACTCGCTTCGCCAGTCCTTTTCACGCCGAAAGCGGCATTGAGTCCCGAAGCTTCTGCCGATTTCCGACGAGGTGGAGGCAAAGTTCGCCTTCAATTGCCGAGATGACCTCTTTGTCTTCCTTTCCTCCTCTTCACCTTGCCTTCACTTGCGCAATACACGTCCTCCCTTCCGACCCCATGGGGAAGTCTGAATCTGGCTAGAATGCGCGCCACAGAAACACGATGAGACCCGGAAAGGGCTGCGAAAGTTGTCGAACCCGCCATTTGAAGTGTGTTATCGAGAAAGGCAGCTTGAGTTGTACGAGATGTCTCGAAAGCGACCGCGAATGCCACTTTAGTCCGAAGTTTCGGTTCAAGGAGGTCGCACATGTTGATTGGGGCTCGCACGGCTCCCGGACGCGCCATAGTCTGACCTATGGCAAGCACCAGGTCTGGGTGAATACCCGAAAGAACTGTATGTATCGCTCCAGACAGTGCTGGTAAGCGACAACTGCTCACAGAAGCACAGTCAGCTTCATACTCGAAGACGGTAATGGCCTTGAGTACGGCGTGCCAGACGTTGACATTCCCGCCCCTCTGCCGGCCGCTGTAGAACCGCCAAGACGAGGAGCCTCAATCGCAAGCATTTTGATCGACGAAAGCGAGCCGGTCGACACCATCAACGATGATCCAACTCTGCAGACATTAGGGTCACACCATCCCCGAGCAGCAAGCGCGACGGGTGCCGATCTGCCTGCAGCTTCATGGCAGTCATTTCAGCCGACCAGTCTCCCACGCGACAGCAACACACCAAGACCAAGCACCGCTCCAGCACCCACTTATGCCTCGAACTTCTCCTCTCCTGCCTGTATTGTAGAGCTACAGAAGCGACATGAAGATGGTCCCTCGACCACCATTCCAGCAGGTGCTTCGTTTCTCACGGGCAACACAGCTAGTGCTTCCCCCGCTAGTCTCCCGACCCCTGGCGCGCTTGCGCAGCCGCGCCTTTCGCGCCGCGAGGCCTATTTGATCCAACACTTCATCAATAAGATTGGCCCATGGATGGACGTCTGCGATGCGCACATGCACTTCACCCACGAGCTCCCGCGCCAAGCCATGTCAAAGCCCATGGTGCTCTACGCTCTGCTGGCGCTGACGTCTCGACATCTGGCTATCCTCGCTAGGCTCACAGAAGAGCCTGCCGAGGCAGCTTTCTATCACGGTCAGTGTTTGAAGTATGTCATCAACCAGCTGCAAGGTCCTGAAGCTCTGTATGACGATAGTCTGTTTGCAACAGTGGTCTGCCTTCGCATGTATGAGGAGATTGATTTCACCAACGATGCGGCATACCATCTGGCAGGCACGGACAGATTGATGCGTGCAATTCCTACCTTCGCCATTTCTGGAGGTTTGGCAGAGGCTGCTTGCTGGCAATCTCTCAGGCAGGACATCTACCTGTCCATGGCAAGGAGTATACCGCCCAGCTTCGATCTCGAGAACTTTGAACTGTCATCGGTGTTCACGTTTAGAGATGATGGAGCATGTGCGAATGTTATCATTCTTATCTTTGCGAAATTGCTCCGCCTGGCGTATACAGAGGGGGAACAGAACAATGTGTCTGCCTGGGATCGCCTAGCACTTGACGTCGAGGCATGGAATGACCGACGCTTGAGGCTTTTCCAGCCCATTTACTATGAGGATCTCGACTTAGCGGACAACCGCCCGTTTCCGATCGTGCATTGCATTACACCTCCTCAAGGTGAGTGCTTCGATGGCGCGCAGGGAGTGTGCATACTAACCTTTTTCAGTCGCTGCGTTACAATATTTCCACTCTTGTCACATCTTTCTCCGTCTATTCAGGCCTCAGACAGAACTGGGAAGATCAGCATTCCATGCCTCGAAGCGGAGACGAGCACTGGAGGTATGTACAAAGCATTAGCTTCGCACGTACATTCATGCTGACTGCTCGCAGAGAGAAGTCACTTATCATCTTGCAGCGCTCATAGGCCTTGCCGTGCACAACCCGTTTGTAGAAAATGCGCGGTTCACTGCAGCTCACTTGCTTCGTGTTGGCGGTCATTGCATTACGAACAGCTTGCAGCGTACCCAAGTGGTCGAATTCCTCGAGCATGTCGAGGATACAATGGGCTGGCTCACCGCACCTACAATTGCCCTGCTAAGAGAACAATGGCAAGACCTGGACGGACCAGATGACACCTGAGCGCTAAAGGCTCTTCACGATCAAGTCGTTCGGGCATTCGGTCTCTGAATCGATTTACATGCGGTTTCTGGAAGTCTATCTTCATACAGCAACCAATGCTTCGCCAAAACGCTCCACAATCTCGGATGCCGATATCGAATCACGCTAATTGCTCTGGGCTTGCTCTCCGCCTGCGGATCTTGACAGGCAGCTCTGTCAAGTGAAGGTTCTGCCACTCGTACCGACCAACCTCGAAGTCCGGATCTGCCAACTCAAATTCATACCGGTGCAACATGCTTGCGAGCAGCACAGTCTGTTCCAGATATGCGATGTTGCGACCAATGCAGCCACGAGCTCCAGCAGAGAAAGCAATGAAGTATGGCCCCAGGTCTTTCCCGGCTTCGCCCAGCCATCGCTCCGGGTTGTATGTTTCAGGGTCCGGGAAGATGGTCTCGTCGCGGTGCGCGATGAATGCGCTGACGTTGACTGTCGTGCCGCCGGCAATGTACTGACCAGCAATCTCTTGTCCGTCCGGCGGGACTTCGCGGGTCAAGCCGTGGGCGATTGGCGGGAAGAGACGGAGGGATTCATCCAGACATGCTCGAAGATAGGGAAGGAACTTGACCTTCTCGTATGGCGCCACCTCCTCGTCATCGTCAAGCGTCTCATCGATCTCTTGTCGGAGCTTGGCCATCTTGTCTGGGTTCTTGAGCAACTGGTACATGACGTTGGCCATCGAGATAGCAGTCGTCGTGCTGCCGGCGTTCATCTGTGGGAATGTCAGCCTTTGCGGAGATGTCCCAAGGAGAGTCATGCGACCTACCATGATGGTCACTTCAGCAACAATCTCGCCCCACTCCAGGTTGTGAGGGTTGCCATTGCGATCTTCCATCAATGCCTGGAAGAAGTCATCGCCCTTCTCTCCCGCCTGGTATCGCTTGAGACGCTCGGCTGCGAGGTAGCGCGGAATCCCGTCCCACTCATCGTTCAGCTTCCACAAGCGGTTGAAGTACGGGGATAGTCTGCTCAGCTTCGCGAGACGCTTATACCAGTCGTATGAGTAGCAGAAAACGGAGGTGGCTCGACTGTTGGCATACAGACACTCGCGGAAGTCAACTTCGTATGTCGTTCCATCGGGCGCCATCGATGTCGTCTTGCCGCTTCCGTTATCCAAGAGATTCATGCGGTGTGTCAGACCAATATCAGCGATGGCATCGATGGTGAAGTAGTTGGTCCATGGCCGATAGTCGACCACGATGTCCCGACTGCCATCAGAGCAACGCTGATCGAATTGAGCGATCAGTCTCTCCACCTTATCAGCGACCTTGAATTCCCAATCCTCAAGATTCTTCAACGCATACGCAGAAGACAAGACCTTCCTCTTCCGTGCATGCTCCGGCTTGTCAACCACATCCGCGAGGTGCATATGCGACCCAGCTTGCACAGCATACTGATCGTCCTTTGTGCATTTTGAGCTGTGGCCATAGATGTCCTTGATCGCCCGCATATCGCTGAAGTGTAGACTTGATGGTCCCGTCCGGATAATGGCATGGCCAGTCTTGCGATGAAGCTCAAGCATGTACTTTGACCGGAAACCATTGTAGCTGAGAAGCATGTACGGAGCGTTCGTGATTCCAGAAATCCAGGTCATGCTTGGGTATCGACGGAGCCCCTTGGGGTCGCGGAAGTAGTCGAATGTCCATTTGCTGAGTGTGAATAGGATACCAAACGTCACGACTGCAACGGCGAAAGCAAGACCGTACATCGTGCTGAGATGCAGACACTTTGTGCTGGGTGAAGAGAAGAGAAGTGGCGTGAGAGCTCAGATGAGCGATGAATGACAAGAAAGAGCACATCCTGTCCTTCGCTTTGAGCGTTATATGGTCCTGCAACATGTGCTACATCGTCAGGTCTGCGGCCATACTTGCCATAATCGAGATCCAACCCAAAGCGCACAGACGGGAGCTTCTCCGCAAAAGCTCGAGCAAAGACTCTGCATGTGCGCTGTCACCGATGTGGATCGTGCAGATCGTTTTGGGCAGATCAAGCTCATGGGGAAAGACTGCTAGAAGTTAAGCAACGCGGAAAGAATTGCTGGTTTGGAGCTGGCAATGTTCGGCGAGGGGCGGGAAGAGTGCCAAGATGGCATGGCTTACTCATATGTGCGTGTCTGGTAGGTCCGGGACGACAGTACAGTGTAGATTGGTGGTGCGTTTGAGGACCATCTGCACTGCGAGGACTTTCGTTGGAAATAGTAGAAGCGATGAATTTGAAACGGGAAGGGCAGATTTTGTTAGTTGTTCTGCTAGCACCATTACTCATGGCTCATTCATTGATCGACCATATGTACTGCTATGTACGCTGATCTCGCGAGCGAACACGTTCAGCCAAGCATGGTCTTTACCCACGGCTTCCACCACTGCTCAATGCCCTCTTCATAGTTCCAACCATTCCATTCGTAGTTGCCAAGCGCCCACGTATCTGGCACGCCTTGGCCACCTGATCGGATTCTATAGGAGCCAGCAAGACTCCACACCGCCCAACTCACGTTGTGAGCAGTCGTAAAGTTCCTGATACAGCCCTGTAATGTGTCGTTGAGCAAAGTCGCGTCCTGGGCATGGCCGAATTCGCTCATGATGACCGGTGTCTGGCGCACAGCATCCGGACAGTCGTCGATGATGTTGCACGCCTCGGGCTTGTCAATGCCTAGAGCATTGAAGCCATTGCGGTAGAGCTGAGCTTCTGTGATGGGACAGTTCTCCGTGTCCTGATCTTCTGACATTGAGTAGAGATGCAGCTCGTAGACCACCTTGTCTGCCCAAGGGTGATCGGCCAAGTTGAATATGATCGGGTCGAGACTGTAGCCGTCTCGGATAGCATCGCACTTATAGCACGGCGCAGTGTGAAGGTTGAGACCATTCGTGAGGGCCGAAAGATCTTGGTCGTATTGCATGCCACTCCATGTCACCAGGATGTCTGGGTTGACGGAGTGGATCGCATCCGTAGCTGCTGTGTTGTTGCCGACGAGCGTTACCCAGTTGTAGTTCTGTGTCTTGCCGCCGTCCGTCATGTTGATCGCACGTCTGAGCTCGTTGCGCAGGGCCATGCTGACCACATTGGAGTGACCTTTGGCCCATTCAGCCACGAATTGGAGTCCTCGATGCCAGTTCTTCACCGGGAAGTTGTAGTCATCGAACCACGCGTTGCCATCAGTGTTGTTGCAGCACCATTGAGCCTTGCCGACGTGAACATCTGGATGGACGTAGATTTCGCGAGAGGCTGCCGCCTTGGCAATATCGTCCCAGATCTCGAAGCGTCCAGTATCCTTGGTCCAGGTAGGGTTCTTCGCCACGATCTCGCGAGTCACTTTTGTGCCGTTTTCATATCCCAGAGCGTTGATCATGGCCACTTCCAGAGGCACATCGGTCATGTTCCGGAGGTAGATCTGGTCTACTTGCTCGATGGCATAGGTGAGGCGGATGAAGTTGAAGCCCACGGAGTGAATCTGGTCGATGATGTCCTCCACCGAAGCCCATTCGAGCCCCTCAGGAACCATAGTTTCGCCTGAGCCTGGCCAGTTGACACCTGCCCACGTCACGGCTTCGCCTCTGGAATTGACAATGTCCCGTTCCTTGGTCGAAAACGGCCCATATGGCCACGCTGCATCGCTGATATCCTGCCTAGCAGCCAGCGACTGCGAGAAGTCCGCACCGGGCACAGCGTAGGAACTTGCAACGCCCGCGATGCTTGCTATCCCCAAAATCTTCATGGCCGACATCTTGACTGCTGACTTGATCAATCGAACCCGCAATGGAGATTTTGTTGACACTGCTGTGCCGGAGGCTCTAATATATTTCCATTGCGGCTCCACATCCTAGACAGGTCGTCGTGGAGTCGATCTTAGTCCGGATAAATCCAGCTCTTCCACCAAAGAGATCGTGGATTAGTTGCTTGGCGTGAGGCACCGATATCCGGGGCAACCAGCGTATGACGGCAGAAACTGGAGAGGAGTGGGGATTTCGCTCCGAGACGTACCGAGTTGGTCGCCAAGAGCGGAGAACGACGACCGAATGGTAGGAGAGTGTTGTGGAAAGAGCTCCACTACCTCTATACAATGCCAGCGTTGTCATGGACACTCATCCCCAGACATCTTGCTGCCAGCGCCTGATACGCTTCTGCGTTTCTACAAAAGATTTCATCTCGTCATCGTTCCAGCCCTTCCTGGCTTGCAACTCCTGCCCAAGAACTTTTGACACGTCTCTTGCCATAGCAGCAGACCCGCAGATATAGAAATTTGCCTCCTTCTCATCTATGAGACGACATACTTCGTCGGCGTGCTCTTGCAGTCGCTGCTGAACATAGACCTTGGTGCCAGCGACTGGCCGAGAGAAAGCCGAGATGACAGTAAGATTGAGTTCGGGAACGGACTCCCACTCCTGAAGCTCGTCTTTGTAGAGAAAGTCCTCGGACTCATTGCGACATCCAAAGAAGAGGATTGTGCGACCGATCGGACGACCCATTCTCGAAAGTCGAGCTCTTTCTTGGATAAAAGCGCGAAAGGGCGCAATGCCCGTTCCTGCCGCGACCATGACAATCGGATGTGATTGAACTGCTGGAAGTTTGAAAGCAGATTTACGCACATGGGCGTTGATTCTGATCTCAGAGGACAAGCCGGCCGAGTGTGCGCGTTGCAAGCCGAGTAGGTGGTTGGTACAAAGACCCGGAATAACAGCATCTTCTGCCATGCGTTTGTCCGACACGACAGCAGTGATGGCTATCTGACGAGCATGAGTGACAGAAGACGAAGCGATTGAGTAGTAGCGTGGCTGCATTGCAGGAAGTGCCTCGACCACAAAAGCAAGCGGGAGATCCTTCCATGCCCCCTCTCTCGGTGCCGCATGCCACAAGAGTCGCCCGAGATTGATGTACGATGCATTGGACAGCTCGTCGAAGGCGGTTTTGTCACTACTCAAAGCTCGCAGTGTCGTTTTGGCATGCTCGTTGGGTGCAAATTGGACCAGCGCTGCAATCGTCTCGCGCGAGACAGCAGAGCAGATCTCAAGATAATTGCTGAAAAGTGCATCACAGGAAGTTGGTGTCGGGACTGTCAATCTCGTATTGAGATCAAGCGACTCCAGTTTGAGTGGTTGACTGCGCGCAGCATAACGGCCGAGACAGCGGAGCAGAAGATCGACTTCAATTGAAGAATTTTGCGGCCAAACGCCAAGATGATCACCGGTCTTGTACTTGAGGCCGGGGAACTCCTGCAGATCCACTTCGATGTGTAAGCAGTTCCGATCACTCACGGTCCCAAACAATTCGCGTGCGGCTCTAACGGGAAGAGAGAAAACAGGCGAAACTAATCGACCAGCTTTGCGGCTCTTTTCTGGCACGTAGGGGACCCCGTGGTGAAGGGCCGCAGATTCCAGACTCAGGTCCTGTTCGACTTTAAGAGTTGGCTCGTAGATGGGCTCATGCTCCTGGTACTGCATGTGCTGTCTCAGCAAGTTGAATACGGCATCCTTCCAGTCCAAGTAGTGTTCCTCGGTTTGACCTTGAGCATCATCAGCTCTTCCGATGGGCAGCAGGCTTGTTGCCCCAAGCTTGTTGAGCTTCGTCGCTACCGTGTCGACTACGGCATTGTAGTACTTGTAGTTGCTGTTTCCAAGGCCGAGCGCAGCATACTGTAAGGTTTTCAGAGGCTGTCCCCTGGCAGTGTCCAGCCAGGTCCACAGGTCGTGGATATTGTCACTCGGATCACCTTCGCCGAAGGTTGACACGATGAAAAGCGCCAAACTGGAACCCGGCAATCTTGAGATCGAGACAGGGTCGTAATCGGATGCATCTGCCGCGAGGGCCTTCCTGCCGAAACGCTGCTTGATCTCCCTTGACAGACGATGCGCCATGCGCTCCGCCGTACCTGACTGGGAGCCCCAAAAGATGACAATCTCGGCATCCTGACCGCAGTCAGTATTGGCGGAATAACTGAAGAGTACTGCTTACGATTTGCGCCAGCTTCTCGGCAATGTTTGTCGTAGCTTTAGAGCCATGCTTGATCATGTGCTCCTGTGGTCGCTCGAACATCTTGTAGCTGTGCGGATCGTGCCGGTCACGCACCATCCAGACGTACAGCGCAGCAGCTGCTGCCAGTGTTGCAAGTGCCAGCACATCTTCGAAACCCAGGTCATGGGGAATCGTTCTCGCAACCTTCCCGATATCGATCAAGCCTAGTGGCTGAAATTGTGGTGTCTCCATAAAAGCCATGACAAGCTGAGAGGCTGCTGAGAAGCAATGACAAGAAGCGTAAGGGGTCTACTTGGGAGAAAGCGGTTGACATATATGTATGTGATGTGGTTGTTCTCTGCTTGGAGTGTCTCAATAACGGCAAAGAGGCGCGACCTACCGTGAATAGAACTCCCCATGGAAGTGACCTCTATCGCGCCTAAGTCATCACGACGCATAGCTACAGATCAGACCCCGGATCTTCGACAAGTACAATATTTGGGTGCCTCGCCCGAGGAGAAGTTGTTCTGGTGTTGTTGCGCTCGGGAGAGATTGCTGTGCAGAATGAGAAGAGGCAATTTCCCGCGAGCCGGCCTTGGCATCCCTCCACGCTCATGAATTCCGCGACTTCTCCTCTGTTCTCTACACATTCGATATATTCATCGCCCTACACTCGCTATCTGGACGCTCGTGCTTAATCGATATCTCTTCTTATGACGCACGACCGATACTTTATCGACATAGCCAGGCGCGGCGCTGAAGCGATCGAATGTGAGACGACAAACACTTCCTCCTTTTAGTTGCTATGCGGCAGTAAAAAGCAGTCACCGGTTGTGCAAGGACTTGCCCCGCGATAAAAGACCATTATACTGCTGGCCATACTTCTCTCTTTGGAACAGTCCATGATATTGGGCTCAGCTCTTGTTGAGTTGTGACATGGCCGCCAATCGCAACAACTCCCACGTCGCCCACCTTCAAGCATTGCGCACGTCGATCAACGACGACCTGCTAAGATGACCTACTAGCGAAGGGGCTGTGGGACATGAGGATGAGCACTACCAACCACGCTCGGTTGCTGTACTTCTTACTTGAGAGGGAGGGTCATCGGACGTGCAAACGAGCATCACACGCCAGCCCGTCTTGCAATCATGTTGTCAAATATCTGGAGATCGAGGTAGGTGGCTGCGCGCTTGCGAGAGCTGTAAAGCCATGTCAAGTGCTACCAACAAGCCATCGCTGAGGCAGATCCTGGCAAGGTGGTTACAGCAAAAAGGAAGCTGAGGAGCGACCGCAGCGGTAATTACTTCTCCCCCCCTCTCCCCTAATCCGATTTTATAATCGAACCTCTAAGTGCCTGTCAAGTTGGTCAGAGCACATGGGATTGTTGGAAGCAGCCGCAGTGGCCTTCCTTCACCTTCGCCCAGCCCAAGCAATTCTCGGATTCGATTTTGATTTGCGGCGGTAGCCTGGTTGTCTGCTCATCGCACCATGATCACAAATGCGCCGGGCGTTTCATGCACTACAGTACATATTGCACGATGTTTAGCAGACCGGCTCTTCCCCGGGGCGTATGGAGAAGCCGACCGACCTGGCCGGCCGTGGCGCACGCATGCTAAAGCTCACCGCCACCGACGATTTCAGGCCCCTATTCACTCTTGGGGCTCCAAAGCACGAATTTACGGTCACCACGAGGAGATGACAAGAGGACTGGACAATGGAACAGCATCAACAAGGCACTGTCATGAGATGTCCAGCAGAAGATACGTACCCGGGTGCCTGCCTGGCAAAAGAGGTGCAGAGGTCCCTCGGTCGAGCATTTCCTGACTAGTCTCCGAGATCGAGCAATTCAAGCCTGACGCGATGGCTGCGAACGTAAGCCCAGGTGCCGCGAATGCTCAGCTTGGTCTGTTCATTCCGGCCGGGCCTATTGGATTGACCGAGAGTGTTCGCGAAGTGTACTCACAAGTCCCTGACTGGGCACTTAACGATATCGAAATGGTGCTCGAGTCAAATTTGGCTTGGATTGGCGGCAACCAGTCTCCGCATTCGCGCGCATCTTCAGGAACCGATGATGGCGAAAGTAATCCCGAGCACACTCAGCCCCGGGACTCCGGATCTGTGCCGCTCTACAGACTGGTTGAAGAATCATTGCAACCCCTGCTAGCGTAGGATCCATATGCTAACTACATTGAGCTGTTGATTCCTCTTGACGCGTTCTACTACTACGTGTTCTTACTATCAAGACACGATTGCAATGCCTCCAACAAGGAAGATATTCTCTCCATTTGAGCAAGGCCAGATTTATGGCCTTCATAAGCACGCGCACTGGCCACTGCAGCGTATCGCCGATGCCCTTGAGACGACAAAATCCACTGTTTCCAGGATTATTATACGCACAGAACGCCTGCCACAGACACCTCCTCGACGTGGCCGGCCACCTGCGGTGACTACACGCAAGCGACGACGCCTTGTTAACAGGCTGGTGTCTGACGCGAACTATAGGCGACTGCGCCTTAATCAAATCGCTGCCCTCGAGGGCCTACAATTCCACGCGCAGACGATCGCAAAGGCTCTTGCAAAAGAGGGTTATTCACGCTATATCGCACGCAAGAAGCCACTTCTGACAGAGGCACACAAAGCGCACCGACTACGCTGGGCCCAAGAGCATGTTACATGGAGTGATAGGCAGTGGCAGCGAGTTCTATGGACAGATGAGGCGTCTATTCGCTGTGGTTACTTTGGACAAGTCTACGTTACAAGACGACAAGAGGAGGCATTCCATTCTGACTGTCTAATTCCACGCTTCCGCAAGTACTCTGCCTGCATGATATGGGGGTATATCAGCTCTGAGGGTACCCATGTTCTGAAGGTGTTTGATCAAGGCAGTGTTAATGGTGACATCTATCGTCGCGACAATGTTCCATTGATTTAAGAGGCTATTACTCGGCAACAACAAGGCTCAGCCTTCCAACAACAGACTCTTGTTATGCAAGACAATGCCTCAATCTATAAGGCTAAGGCTACACTTGACCTCTTCAGAAATAAGGACTTGATTCTAATTGAATAGCCAGCTAACTCACCTGATCTCAATCCAATTAAGAACATATGGAGCCTGTTAAAACACAGAGTTAGCCTTCACTTTCCAACGACAAGGGCAGAGGTTATTGCTGCAGTTGAGGCAGAATGGCAACGATTAACTGTCTCAGATATCGCTCGTATCTGTCAGAGTATGAGACAACGTTGTGAGGCAGTTATTACTGCAGAGGGTGGACACACAAGATGGTAGAATTCAGGGGCAACTCCATATAGTTAGTCTATCACTTGATTCGGTTAGCACATGGATCCTACGCTAGCAGGGGTTGCAATGATTCTTCAACCAGTCTGTAGCACGTGTGCGACAACTGCCGATACTGCGCGCCAGTCTTCACGTCTGTCTCAGTTAAGGACGCTAAACGTCTCGGCCATGGCGATGCTATCGATCATTACGATACACACCAGCAACTCGAGTTCTGCACCGTCCGTCTCGTCAACTTGGCCGTCTCTTGGTACTCAGGTTCTCAAGCAGGCTACTCCCTCATGTATACTGCTTCGCCGGCGAATCATGCATAGCACGGGCAGGTGACGCACTGTCGAGCACGCTGTCACTGACTGCTTGCACAGACTTTGAGGGGAAAACCTATCGATCAATGTGAAGGAAGGTATAGTGTCGTCGAAAAGTTCCAGATTATGAATGCGTGATCGACCAGGATGAATCGAGAGCCGAAGTATGTCGACAGACTTTGCAAGGTTTACCCCAGTCTATCAAGCGCTCGAGCACGAATCCTTGTAAGGCTCAATCACTTTACAGGGTTGCTGGTGTGTCGGTCAAATATCGCCATCAGGCTGTAAACTAGTCGATGTTGGCACTCAATGGCTAGCGCCTCGACTTCGCCACCTGCAACTTCGAAGGAAGCACACCGAGCGCGGTTACCATTGCCAGAGCGCGGGGCGAGTGACCGTGATGGACGACATGGCTGATGACAGTCAACAACTTCTAGGAGTGCGGTCCCATACAAGCAGTCGCCTATATACAACAAAACGGCACTCTACTCAAGACGGGGCTCGATTGTCAGTTCCTCTTAGCGTACGGCCTCCGCCTATCCCTTGTTGCAAATCTCCAGGCGCAGTCGCTGCTGGTGCATTCTCCGACTCTACGACTTCGTAGTCCATCTTGGCTACAGACGGACTGCCTGGCAAAACATCATGCCGCTTAGACAGCACGGCGTATGTGCGTCAGCATATGGAACATCTGAGAGATATAAGTCTTAGCCCGTCGCAATGGCTTTTCTCAACTCAACAACGCGCATTCTCGACGACTCTCAACACGTACACATTTGTACCATTCACTCTTTCCGCAAAAATGATCGCCCAGCAAGCTATCGGCCTCGTGGCCATTTCGGCTCTTGCATCTGCCTGTGCACCAGAATTGTACAAGCGTGATGGCATCCACCCAGCACACATCCAGAAGCGCCAGCACATTCCCAACGTTGTTGAGGACAGCCGTGGATGGACTTTCGATCAGTCAGAGGAGTGGAACACTCAGAACCCAGGTATGGATGACACAACCTCTGCAACAGTCTGTTCCAGCTAACGCTCATTGTAGCCTGGGGTGCTTGCTTCGCCGGCACTCAGCAGTCTCCTATCGATCTGCAGACGTCCTGGGGATTCTCCACAAGCAGCCCACCAGTCTTCAACTACCCGAAGGCACTCAAGGGCCCGTTGAACAACTGGGATTTTGGTCCTCAGTTCACGCTCGGTGCCGTTGCCGCCGACAACACCACGGAGGCTTCCATCCAGTTCAGCCACGATGGCGTGGAGGAGACTGCCTACTTCCGCAGCTGGCACACACACGCGCCAGCTGAGCACACGATCGATGGCTATGCGCCACGCGCCGAGCTTCACTACGTACACTACGACGACAACAACAACCCCCGTGCTGTGGTCGGCTTCTTCGTGGATTTGGCCACTGCCGAGAACCCAGCCAACGAGTCTGCTTTCTACAAGCAGCTTGAGAGCCTCACTCTCCCAGACGTCTTCAACAACCAGACCATCCCAGAGGTTACTCTCGACTTGAACCTTGCCATCTCCGAGGCCAAGGACTACAAGAACTTCTGGACGTACAAGGGCTCCCTCACCACCCCTCCTTGCCTCGAGGGTCTGCGCTGGTTTGTCTCCAAGGACATCATCTACGTCTCTAGCGCCCAGCTCGAGAGCCTGCTGAAGGTCAGCACTTTCGGCGCGCGTCCAACCATCCGCATCTGGGCACACGAGGTCAACGCGTAGGTCCACCCACCAGCAGCCTAGTATGAGGAGGCATGAGAAATAGAGCTGTTCTGATACCACGGTGTAGTGTCAACAGCGCCGCTCGCACTGGCAACACCACCGCTCAAACCGAATACAAGAAGTCTCTGCTGAATATCAAGCTCAACCTCGGCGCATAGAGAGATGTCGCGATATAGTATCGAACTGCAGTTTAGTCGAGAAAAGAATACGAAATAGATGACGATGAGGAGGTTTCGATTCTTGTATATATTGAACGCATAATCATGCTTCGTTGTGCCTTGGAACGTTTAGCGTGTACTGTGCTATAGCCATCACTACTAATCACAACTTGCCCTCCGAGTGTTCCATGAATTCGTCGCATTTGGGCTGGAAAAGCTGACTGGGCGTCCGCTGAAGTTGTCACCGAATCACATGTCTGGGCCAACCCTGTCCTCACCATCGCGCCTTGATACATAGCTTCTGTAAGGCACAAATAGAACACAGCGTGATCCGTTGTGGGAGAGCCCGAAATGTAACGGCAATTTCTGCTATGGCAGAGACCAAACGATGGTTCGAGGCGGGAAAGCTTGAGATGGGAAGAAGCAGCGCGAGGCAGTGCAGCAGACGACCCATTCCCGTATCCTGTTGATCGAAAGCAAGAAGTGCATCGGATCGTCCGGCCCCGCAGCAGGAGGTGATGTCTCGAGAGGATGCACAGTTTTGCTTCCTGTTCAACCATGCCAAGCATTTCATAGCACACAACCCTCGTGGTGATCCGAGCGTTCTCCGCCCTTCGGCCACCGGCCAACCCACCCCCTCGCAGGATCGACAACGAATGGATAAAATCTGTGAGCAGCGAGTGTGGCCACAAACATCATGATGTGCAGAACATCCGCGTGTATTTCCTACCATCACCCACACCCTGCCGACTCCCAACTGCCGGGCGTGATAGGCGGACCTTCCACAAAGCCTTGGCGTAGACGATAGGCCATGGTGATAAGACTCTCGTAGCATCAATACAACCTCCAGCGCTCTCCCCGAGAGACTCGACCAGGACCACACAGCAAGACCAAACCACCATGGCCCTCTTGCACAGCATCCGAGTCGCCATCTGGGGCGAACCACCCCCCACAAAAGCCGAATCCCGCCTCCTCTTCAAAATCGACTGGTTCATCCTCTCCTACGTCTGCCTCATGTACTGGGTCAACTACCTCGACCGCGCAAACCTCAACAACGCCTACGTCTCCGGCGCCCGCGAAGACCTCAACTTCAAGGGCACTCAACTCAACCAAATCAACACAATCTTCTACGGCGGCTACCTGCTCGGGCAGATTCCGAATAATCTTATTTTGCAAAAAGTGCCGCCGAGGATCTGGTTACCGACGACGTGTTTGTGCTGGGGATTCTTGACGTTGGGAACGGGTTTCGTGCAGCATCCGTGGCAGATTATGGTGATTCGATTCTTTCAGGGATTTTTCGAGGCGTCGTGTTTTGTGGGTGTGCATTGGATTTTGGGCAGTTGGTACAAGCCCGAGGAGATTGGGAAGCGCACGGCAATCTTCACGAGTTCGGGGCTTGCAGGGACGCTGTTCTCGGGGATTATGCAAGGGGCGATTTTCACGAATCTTGATGGTGTTAGTGGACTGGCGGGGTGGAGGTGGTTGTTTGTGATTGATTTTTTGATTACGTTTCCGGTGGCGATTTATGGGTTTCTGTTCTTTCCGGATACGCCGCAGAGCACGACGGCGAGGTATCTTACGCCGGAGGAAAGGACTCTTGCTGTGACGCGTCTGCCGGAAGTGGCCAAGAAACGCGGTGTACTCGGCTGGTCACTCATCCGGCGAGTCGTCCTCTCGTGGCACTGGTGGGGTTTTGTGCTCCTCTGGATCGCAGGCTCGAATACAGAAATGTGGTCCTCTAACGCCATCATGCAGCTTTGGCTGCGGAGCGGCGATGCGGGAACCTATACAATCCCTCAGGTCAACTATATCCCATCCTCCGTCTCTGGCCTCGGGATCGTAGCGACTCTGGCATTGGGCTGGTACAGCGACTACAACATCCGACACCGCTGGCACGTGGGCGTCTTCTTGTCCATCACAGCAGTCATCTCCGGTGCAATCATGCTCTCCCCACCGAGTCGAGCATCGAAATTCGCAGCGCTCATTCTCAACGGATGCCAATATGCCGGCCAGACCGTCTTCTTCGCGTGGGCAAACGACCTCACGCGGCAAGACGATGCGAAGCGCTCGATTGTAATTGCCAGCATGAACATGTTCAGTGTGGCTGTCTACCTGTTCTGGAGTCTGCTTTTCTACAACACCACCCAAGCGCCGAACTGGTACGAAGGCAGTTGTGCTATGATCGCCATGGGCGTGTTCTTGCTGATCATGACCATCATCTGTTATTTGCTGCAGCGGCGACAAGAGAAGCAAGAATTGTCACGAACGGTGAGCTGGGATGCCGACGATGTGAAGCCGGCGCAAAGCGTGACTGCAGAGAAGGCGTGATGATTTCGTTCTACGCAGTAGATTATGAACCAGTGCACATGACATAGCCTGAACATGCCGTGGCACAAGAAGCTGGGAATTCATCCGTCATCCGCTGTACACTCCCACAGCCAACTGCCTGTTGCGTCGCCGCCGGCAGCTTGCTTACTCTCTCGGTCCTGTCTGCCCGCTTGCTATATGCTTTCTGTAACGCATCTGCAATGCTCGCTGAATCGCTTCTCAAGCAACAATTGGTCCCAGCACGTTTCTATGCGTGATATGGTTTCTGGCCATAGATGACGTATCTAAAAGATGGTCAGTTCGTGGCCTCCTGGACGACGCGTTTGTTTCGACTCACAATGGACAATAACTGTGAATTGCCTTCTTCTTCCACTCCTTCCTGACTTCCATGAGCAGAACCTCCATCTCCTGCAGGCTCCATCCCAGGCCCATAGTGAATGTTCGCACGCTCAGCCCGCTCAGGCCCTCAAGCAACCCAACAAGGAAAAGAAGACCAGCTTCGCGCAGCCTCTTGTCTTTAGGCCATGGTCCCACGGGGATCTTGAATGCCTTGACAGAGCAGTTGATGAACCCACGGGCCTCCATCTTCTGTTTGATGACGTCGGGATAGCATCGTCCAGTCAAGCCGAAATTGGATATGCCTTGCTGCCACAGGTCTATCCAACGTTGCACAGCGCCATCAGCCGGCATGGTGCCATCGTCCGAGCCGAACTGGAGGTCGAATTCTTGATTCTCTATCCAGCCTCCAGGTTCCAAGGCGTTCCAAGCCTGCTCGTAGAAGAAGTCCCACGACTTTATGGAGAAGCCGTTCATGAGGCGGGTGTGGATGAAATCGAACCGTTGGCTGAAGTTCCACGTCTCGTCGGCATCCATGACCTGGAATTCTAAATTCGGAGGAACTGCTGTGGGCTGGATGGGTGACAGATCAATGCCAATTACTTGCGCGCTCGGGTGATCGTCTGCTACGTCGATGGCCCAGATTCCCGTTCCGGTTCCCACGTCCAGAATCATGCGAGGATGTCGCATGGGACAGTGCCAGTGCACCTCTCCGAGAGTCAAGCGTATGCTGTGGTAGGTAATGTCCATGCGCTCCTGTTCGGATTCGTCGTTTGGCAGTGCATATCGCTTGTCGCGCTGAAACGCATGATACGTTCTCCCGTTTTCTTCTTCATAGTCGAATATACTGGAGGCGACCGATTCTGTCGAGAGGTAGCCTTCATCGTAGCCAGAATCTTCCGACAACGTGTCGGCGTCCCGCGCCTGTCGAGCCGTTAATGACGATGCACACAGCTCGGGAACTCACGAGAAGCAATACCTCGACGTTGACATCATTCAGTTCCATTTGCGCTTCGCCAAGGTCCTCCATCTGCGAAGCGATGTCGCGACAGACACAGCATGCACGTCCGACAACACTGACACTGTGCGAGAGGACGGCGGGCGTGCAGCAGGGCGAAGTTGTGCCTCGCGTGGTTCAGCAAAAGACAGGAGAGACGTCGAAACAGGCCGTGGTCCAGAGCGGGCCCTTTTGTCTTGCTCTGCAGGAACGATCGTGTGCTCTCCGAACCACGTGGAGCAGATGCCAAAGAGGTTCTGCAACGCAATAGACTCCGGAGCTGTGACTAGTTTGGGCGCTACCGAAGAGGCGCTGCATCCCGCTGCCCCGCGGTGTAGTGGCGGTCGATCTGCCGACAACGCACTGTGAGATGATGTGGGCAAAGAGGATGTCGTTGAGCTGCTGCTACTGCAAAGCTATCTCAAACGCAACGAAACGCGTGCGATCGCCAGTCTCGCCGCCTCGGAGTGCTGGTCCGGGAGCGCAGTGTGTGCAACCCGAGTCGGGATTTATGCTTTTAGTGCAAGGGCACCAGGGCGAGCCGCCTTCCCGATATGCTCCAACACGGATCGAGAACTGAAGACGCCAAGCCAGTTTGCGTCTAGCAGACGAAGCGGTGCCCCGCCAGACCAGAGGGCCCCGTTTCGCGTATATATCACATTTGTCTTCGCCTCTGCGCGCGTCGACATGTCGCCTCTTCGCCTCACATGCGATTATCTATGCTAGCTGTGGCTGCGATCCACAGCTGAGAGAGTTATCTCACAAAGTTGGGCTGCCGTGCGGCGGTACAAGAGGTGCCTCCGGGCCCCGCGTGCTCTGTGCCAGGGTCGTTGCGTTTCCTTCTCTCTCGATTGGCCGGGTCTGATTTGGAAGGGATCACAGCCATACCGACAGTATGGCTCTGCTGTCCAGAATCGCAGTTGCAGCTGTCGCCGTCGCATTTGTGTACTACATACTGGGTGCGCTCGTGAGCTACCGCCGGCTGCGCCAGTTCAGAGGCCCGCCACTCGCCGGTGTATCACGACTCTGGCTCTTCTGGAAAGAGTGTACCGGTAGCCTGCCACAGGCACAGCTCGCAGCACTAGAGAAATTCGGTCGGTATACGCGGCCACGTCTCGCAATTAGAGTGATCATTTCGACTAATCTGTAGGCTCCAGGATCCCCGGCCCGTATCGGCCATGACTTGCTCGTTACCGATGATGCGGAGCTGATTCGTCACATGTATGCGACCGGCTCAACATGGACGAGGTCAGGCTGGTACGATGCCATGCGGATGGACCCCAGGCAGGACAATGTTTTTTCGACGCGTGATGAAAAGGCGCACAACGAGCTCAAGGCAAAGGAAGCTGGTGGAGTGCGTGCTCGGAGTTGTTCGGTGGTGGCGAGGACGCTGTGACTGACGAGATCGCAGTACAATGGCCGCGACATCCAGACGCTGGAGCCTGATATCGATGCTCGAATCAGCGATCTGGTCGAGCTCATCCGCAAGTATGAAGGCAAGTCCGTCGACTTCGCGCCCAAGGTCCGCTACTTTGTGCTGGACACCTTGAGCACCGTAGCCTTCGGCCGGCCCTTTGGATTCATGGCTGCCGACGAGGACAAATGGGATTATTGCCGGACATCAGATGACTTTACCCTCATCCTTGGACTCACGGCCAACCATAGTTCGGTGCGATGGCTGCTCAGCCAGGAATGGGTTCAGGCGCTCGCTGCTCCCAAAACGACGGACCAAAACGGAATCGGCCCTGCGCTTGCTTTTGCCCACAAGGCCGTTGCCGAAAGGTATGGACCAGACGCCAAAGCCCGCAATGACATGCTCGGCCACTTTGTGAACAAAGGCCTTTCCCAGGTGCAGTGTGAGTGCGAGGCGTTCTTGCAGATTATGGCTGGGACGGACTCTTCTGCGACCATTTTGCGGTGTGCCATATTTTCTCTCGCTGGAAATCCTCGTGTCTATACCAAGTTGCGTGCCGAGATAGATGCTGCCTTTGCTGAGTCCACGAACGTGAAGTTTACCGAGGCCGTGAAGCTGGAATACCTGAATGCCGTGATATGGGAGACCGTCAGGCTCTTTCCGCCCTTGTTTGGACTCAAGGAGAAGTGTGCGCCGCCTGGTGGTGACGAGTTCAACGGCGTCTTTTACCCAGAAGGCACTGGTGTGGCCATCTGTGACGAGGGCGTAATGAGGAGAAAGGATGTGTTTGGTGAAGATTCATCCTTGTTCCGGCCCGAGAGGTTGTTGGAAGGGGACGATGCGCTCCGGCGGAAGCGTATGCAGACTGCTGAGGTGGCCTTTGGACATGGCAAGTATTTGTGCCTTGGGAAGCACATTGCTATGATCGAGTTGCGCAAGGGCATCATCGCGGTATGTGGACCATTGTCCGTCTCTTTGTGCGTGCTCGCTAACAAAGACAGATCATGCGAGCTTTCGACTTCGCTATTGCGGATCCGACGCAAGGGGTGTCTGACGTGCTGCACAATATCCACATGCACAAGAACATGAACCTGGTGTTCACTGCACGAGAGTAACAACCTAATGATGAGTGTGTGACGACGGTAGCTTCCCGTAGAGAACTCAGGCGTCCGCCTGTCTGTAAGAAGATGCTTTCAGCTACAGCGCAAGTGACGGTCTCGCTTCAGTCGGAAGACGAATTGAAGGTGCTCGTCAAACAATGTCTTTCCTGCTAACGTGAGCAAATTATTATGACTCTCAGAGCCATACTGGCTGCAGACACCTGAAGAACGACAATCGCCGGAGACGCAGCTTCAAGCGGATTGTTGCTACCTGTTTGGCGAGCGTTGTCGCGCGGACCAACGATCGAGGGCGAATGGTTTTGACGGTTCGGGAGGATGGACTGACGGCTGGAAAGGTCAGAGCACGCTGCAGTGTCCGTCGATCAAGGGGCGACTTCGAGGCGACCCGTATGGCATTCTGACTGGGCTCGGAGCAATGCGTGACGGCAAAGTGACGCTCGAGAAGGTCAAGGGGGTGAAAACAGACGCGCCAAGCCACGCTCGCACAGTCGCTCTTTCCTCCAACAAACTCACTCACTCACTCTCACCGACACATCGCTATCGCAAACCGACCCCCTGCCATGGCGATGCCTTTCAGCACCCGGGCGGCCATCGCCACACCAGCTTCAGTAGGAACTCACCGCCACGAACTCACTGCTCCGTTTCGATCGGCCGCTGACCACAACAGACACCTCCCACACCCCCGAGCGCTGCTGGCGACGTGCTCGCTGTTCCAGAGCTGCTCGAAAATATCCTTCTTCAGCTCCGCAAACCAGGCAGCCACGAACACTGGAGCACTGGTGTCGAAGATCTCTTCGTCTTCCAGCGCGTCTGCACTCAGTTTCGCGACATCATTCAGCGGTCTGTCCACATCCAACGAGCTATGTTCCTCGAGTACGACGAGAAGAACAGCCCGCTCAAGTAAGTCATGTCTTCACCGCAGAGTACCTCCCTCAACGGGCGCGTCTTCTGATTTGTCGGCACCCTGCGGAAACACTGCTGACTTCCAATTTTCAGTTACGGTTTGGAGTTTCTCCTAGACCGCGAAGGAGGCCGACTGCGCCGCAACCCAAGGTTTCCAAGCATCGTGTTGTTGCGCTTCACCACAGACCCTCTCGGCAATGACGAGGTACTGCTCGATTGCTCATACCTTCGACCTTCGTTTCCAGGCCGTAGGAATCGCGCTAGACGATCTCCCGTGCAGCGTCCCGTGCGGCAATCTACGATGGGCAAATTCTTCGCCAAGGATGCATCCTGGCGTCACATGAAGCTTTTCGGGCAGCCTGTCCAGAGCTGCATTCGGATGTTCTCAACGTTAACCATTGGGGCCAACATCCAGAGCGCAACTAGCCTCTGGCCAGTTCTCGCCTTCGATCAACCGACACAGCTGCTTGGCCTGGTCGTCGATAGTCTCCATGCCGGCGCCAATCACAGCGAGAAGCATTGCTTCCAGTTTAGCCAGGCATGTGCTGCCGCATATGAATGCTTTATCAATGCTGGCCGCGCATGGTCCCGTGGGGGCACCCTCACACACCCGTTTGTCCGCGAGCACCTCCATCGCGTCAGACGCCACAACGAGCATCGTGCCAATTGCCGCCGCGAGAAGGGAGACTGCGTTTGGTGCAGTACCTTTCGCTGGTTCTGGTGGTCCAAGCTCCAGGATGAGCCAGGCCCCTATATGGACTTGATGTGAGTAGAGCGTGCCCACGTCTCTTGGCCACAAGGTGCCGAGTCAGCGACATTGCTAACAATTGATCGAAACTAGGGCTGTGGCGAGTCGTGCGGGTCAGATTTGATCGGCTTCTCTATGCCCCTAGGTCGACTTGCAGACCACGCTTTTGCCGGGAAAGAAGAGGCAGTACTTGGATCTCCTGCTGGAGATTGACAACTCTGCTGCTTGGGGTAGACACAGACTGTCACTGTTGACGACTGGCAAGACAGAGACACGCCATTGGCTTGTGTACACACAGCATAGCCCCTTAGTAGCTGAATAGCAAAACATCACGTGATTCTACGACTTATGTCATCTCCGTCGCGTCTCCCGCGTCTCCCGCATCTTGAAGTGAAGTGAAGTCGAAGTGTCTGTATAACTCCCGCGCACATCATCCACCACACGTCCAGCACTCCGTCCGGCTGCGCCCACAACATCGCCGAGCTATCTTCTGCGCTAATCGGCCTGGCACACCTTCTCGGCATCGAGCGCTCGAGGCGCAGTCCGCAATGGCGTCCGTGTGGAATCCGGAGAATGTCACCGACGTGGCCGAGTCGGTGGGCATTGCAGCGCTGAACCGCGACGTGGCGGAGCATCTGGCGCGCGACGTCGAGTACCGCATCAGCCAGGTGCTGGAGGAGGCGCTCAAGTTCATGCGCCATTCGAAACGAACAACCCTCACGACCGGCGACATCTCGCAGGCGCTGCGCGTGCTGGACGTCGAGCCGCTGTATGGATACGAATCAACGCGGCCGCTCAAGTTCGGCGAGGCGTCGATCGGTCCGGGTCAGCCGCTGTTCTATGTCGAGGACGAGGAGGTCGATTTCGAGAAGCTGATCAATGCGCCGCTGCCCAAGGTGCCGCGCGAGATCAGCTTCACCGGCCACTGGCTGGCCGTCGAGGGCGTGCAGCCGAGCATTCCCCAGAACCCCACGCAGGCCGACCAGCGCGGGCAGGAGTTGGCAGGGAAGGGACAGAACGCGGGCACACTGGCAGCATTGAGCGGGAATGACAACGTGGCCGTGAAGCCGCTGGTCAAGCATGTGCTGTCCAAGGAGCTGCAGCTGTACTTTGAGCGCATCTGCGCAGCCATCTTGGACGAGAACAACGACGATTATCAGGCTGCTGCGCTTGCGTCGCTGAGGTCGGACCCGGGTCTGCACCAGCTGGTGCCCTACTTCATTCAATTCGTGGCCGACAAGGTCACGCACAACCTGAAGTCGCTCTTCATTCTGGCACAGAGCATGCGCCTGGTCGAATCATTGCTGGAGAATCGGAGCCTCTACCTTGCGCCATATGTGTCCTCGCTGATCCCTGCCATCCTCACCTGCATGGTCGGCAAGCATGTGGGCGCGTCTGTTAAGGACCAGCGAGACGCTCACTTTTCTCTGCGAGCATACTCTAGCAGCATGCTCTCCAAGATCGCAAAGACGTATGGAGACAGCTCGTCTACATTGAAGCCTCGGATAGCTCGCTCCTGCCTGAAGCACTTCCTCGACTCGCACAAACCGTTTGGCACGCACTATGGCGCAATTCTGGGCCTAACAGACATCGCTGGTCCGGCCGGAGTACGATCACTCATTCTGCCGAATCTCAAGGCTTACGATGTGCACCTGCAGGAGGGTCTCAAGGACGAGACGAGGCGAGCCCACGCCGAAAAGGTGGTCGAGGCGATCCTCCGAGCCCTAGAGACTCTTGAGCAGGACGCAGTTGGTCATGACAATGGGCAGTCAAACGGGCATCCGGAAGGTGACGCTCTCAAAGAGAGGCTGAATGAAGTGCTTGGGGAAGCCGTCACGCAGGCGGTGCTGGCCAAAGACCGTCCATCACTGGTCAATGCTATTCTCGAGAAGGAGGTAGAGCTCTGAGTGGCGATGTAACCAGTCTTGCATATGAAACTTTAGCGAGGCGTTTGGGGGTGGGACAACTGTAGCAGCGTGCCTACACATTTGATGGGGTTGCTGTACCGGCGCCAAAAGCGCAAATCAAACAGGATGTACTGTACTGAGCAGAGATGTACTTCGCGTCTCCTTCTCACATGACTTTGCCTGCAGTCGTGGGACTATATGACTCTAGCCTTCCTCATGAACCAACTGCCTCCTCCCACGAGTGCCGTGATTCCGGAAAACATGATGATTGAACCTGGACAAGTCAGCATGTAGGTCACGATCTCCCAACACGTGTCCCAGGACCGCTCGACTTACCGTACTCGCTGCTGTAGGCTGAGCTGGCGCTGTCATGCCATTCTCGACTCCGCATCAGCAGAGACTCGGAAAGCGGCCCAGATATGATTGATCCAACGCCACGGCCAGCAGCCAACAGGCCGAAAATGAGATTCGCATCCGTCCCTTCGTGTGCCTTCTGAACCTCTCGGATGAGTCCACCCCAATGTGAAGAGTACGCAGACGCCGTCACGCCGTATGCGATGGAGAATATGAAAAGCGGAGGCACTGCCACCGTGAAACCGAGGATGATCAGGACAGAGGTGCCAGCCAGCATGCTGACACCCAACATGATGGCCATTGTGTCGAATCTGTCGACCAGGGCTCCAACTGCAATGCAGCCAAAGATCGAACCCAAGTTGATCAGGACAAGCGTCAGGGATGCCAGCGTAGGTCCTATGCCAAACTCCTGGGCAATAGTGGGCAGATAGTTCATCGGCAAGAAGTACCCCAGTGCCTGGACGCCGTTGAAGAACTGCAAGATCCAAAAGAGACGATGTCTCAGAAACGACGTCTGCACCGGAGGCGCGACATGGGTCGCAGAGATGGGCAGGCGGGGCTTGAGAATGAACATGAGCGGCATCGACAGCACGCAGATGATCGCCGCCACAATCCGCAGAGTCTGTGAATCTCCAAGTCAGCGAAGCCATACCTTCACGAGCTCTGCCGGTGCCAACCTCACCCATCGAAACCCAACAGCATCCAACAAAGCCTGCAACAACAACGGCATCACCACGCCCCCCGTCCCATCCCCCGCGATCGCCACCCCAATCGCCAACCCCTTCTTCCTCACAAACCACTCATTAATATAATTAATACTCGGCATAACCAACGCGTTCCCCGCCAACGCATACAAAACCCCCTGACAAAACACCAACCCCCTCACCGTACTTGTCAAACTCGCCCCCACCAAACCAACCACCACAACCGGCAAACTGCCCCACAAAGACCACTGTCTCGCGCGCGGCCATCGCTGGAACGCAGCCAGAAAGAGCGGCATGGTCAGGTACATGATTCCTGTGCATGTGGTTCCAATGGCGGGGATTCCGGCGGGAGCGGAAGAGAAGGGTGCGTGGGTAGAGTAGAATTCTTGGAGGACGCCGAAGGAGAGCGCGAAGCCCCAGATTAGGCCGTTGCTGAGGAAGGCGCCGAAGAGGGCGGTCCAGGCGCCGAGGCCGGTGTCGGTGGGTGGGAGGGCGGATTGGGCATTGCTGGGGGATGAGGTGGGATCGATGATCGGTGAGGAGGGTGAGGGTGGGAGGTGTGCGAGTTCGATTGTAGATGGGGAGGTGAGGTGCTGTTGCTGGGTTTGGGCTGCTTCCATGATTTTGGTGGTGTCGAGGCAGCCGGACTTACGGTGTAAAGTTTGCTTGATGGTCTTGCTATATAGTGGTAGCTCTTCACAAGTCCTCTTGGTAAGTAAATGCTGGCTGTGTGACAACGCGCCCTTTGGTAATCATCAAGCTGTTCGAGATCGGATGACGATGCCGATGTGAGTTCCACCAAAAGTCTTGGCAGTCTCTCTTTCGCTGCTTCACTTTCAAGTGTTCGCCAAACGTATGAACGTTGATTACAGGCCATTGATAGCACGTAATGAAGGCCACGTACGTCCTTTCGCTGACCTTTTGATATATCAGAAATCACCGGCCAAAGCGGTCGGCAAGCCAGTGCGAGAAGCATCGGCCTCCTTCGCCGCAACGCCCACTCATCAAGCACTGCTAGTAGCATTGTACCCAATAGTAGCAACACTCGCACCCGCCTCCACAGCAGGATCAACAAGCACCGTGAGCACCCGTCCAGTCACTCCAGAAGTCAGATTCTGCAACTCATCACCCCAAGAATTGTACACTCTACCAATAACCTGCCCTTTCTCCACATCCTCCAGCACACTAATATCCATATCAATCCAGCCGCTGAAATTCGTCCGCGGGTACGTAAAATTGTTGGCAATATACGTCTGTGAAAGATCTGGCGTGGGGACTTGGCCGTTGGTCATTTGCAAGTCGTCCATGAGTCGGAAGGCGAAATCGACGGTTCGTTGGATTAGCGTGCGGTTCCAGATGTTGGCGGGGCCGGTCTCGACGGTAATTGCTGGGACGCCGGCTGAGACCCAGGTTGTTTCGATGGAGCCGGGCTCGCCAGGGTCGATTTTGATCATGTCGGGTTGTAGAAGTTCTGCGATGCGTTGGACGCCTTCGGAGGCGTAGTCGGCGTATGCCCAGAGGGGGCCGTTGCTTCCGGTGCTGAGTGTATCTGGATTGAATCAGTATGAGTTTGTGAGATAATCGTTCCGAGTCCACTTACGGAAGTCGACCGCGATATCAACATTCGAAGTATTTCCCCAGACATCATTCCAAATCGCCGACGTATACGACTGAATCAAACTGCCACCTTCCGCGATACTCCGACCAGGAAAGTTGCGATTGAGATCCACAAAGAACCCATTCGAAGAACTCGTGAAGAAATTCCTCTGATTGAAAAAATTCCCTTGCGGATTCTGCGTCGGCAACCCAATAACCGTCCCATTGAACTCCCCAGCCGCTACAGTTTCATTCAACTGCCTGAAAATATTCTGCACAATCGCTACAGGATTCAGCTCGTCTCCATGAATCGACGCCGAGAGCGAGAGTTTGCGGCCGGTCTCTAGTGACTCTTCTGTGCCTCGCGCGACGAATATGGGCAGGAAGTAGGCTAGACCGCCTTGGCCGGCTGCTGGAGAGAGCCAGAATCGCGAGACGGTGTTGCTGGGGACATCGGTCACGTCCAAGGAGGAGATGATGGGGTAGCCTTGGAAGTTGTCGCCAGTGTATACTGTTGCTGCAGATGTTCCGGATCCTAGGGCACTGAGTAGTGCTGCTGATGCAGTGCTTGGCTTCATGGTGGTGGTCTTCGGCGAGTTAGCTATCACCGCCAGTAGAGGTAAGGATTATCAACAACAGAAACTCGGTCAACATGGTTCTACCAGCAGACTATATGGAGACTCTGTCGCGTGGCAACCTCATGGCAGCCAAGCTGATAAGTAGCCTCATCGGCCTAACCATACCGGAGCAGGAAGCTACAAGGAATTGCCAAGGAGTCGCCTCGCTCTGTTCGGAATTGGAAGCGATGTTTCTCAAGCTTTGCAACAGCTCTCTAGACCTCATCATCGTGATGACTCGTATTGCAGCAGGATCATGGCTTGCTGAAAACGTGTGACTTGTGAGCATGTCAGTTTTGAGAGTGAGGAAGAAGTTCTCGAGCGGCCACGCCAAGCAACATGCTTGCCAAGTCATTTCGTATCAACGCCGGTCACCGTCACCGGCCTTTAAATCCTCCACTCCATCTGATGCCAAGAACGTTGTTCCCCCTGAGTGTGGCCATCTTCAGTCGTTTGGCAAGCTATCGTCATAACCTTTTCGTCATGTTTGAGGTCCGTGGCCGTATGATCAGAGGATCTAGCTGGTCGAGGCTGGCGAGCAAGATGGTGGCCAACGGACCAGACAATCTCTACTCATTACTGCTCACGATCTATACACATTAAACTTATGCTAACATTCTCTGACCGAGTTCGTCCGACGAACTAGCCCCTCGCACTACAATGATCGCCTCGATCTCCTCCGCCTGTCCGACGAAGGAGGAGGCCTCGGATTGCTCAGATCGATGGGATCAGTAGCAGGTGGCGTCCCAAGTACTTTCTCCGGGCAAGCACTATCCGGCATATCCTCCGACAAGCCCATATTGCTCCCGACCACGACAGAGCCAAAGCCACGGGGGGTTCCTTCTCCAGCATCATTCCAAGCCTCAATAGCAAGGTTGTACTGGTGCCCAGCAATCAGCCCATCAATATGTCCCGATGTGCCCTCAAAAGCAGCAGTAGGTCCGAGAAGCATGTTTGTGCATGTGGCGTTGACGTCCCAGTAGAAGATGTTAAAGAGATTGGCAGGGTAATTACCAGATGGAGCGGTCCACGAAATGTCTATGCCAGTGGCTGTCGGCGAGGCTGTCACGTTCGTTGGAGCCTGCGGGAATTGCGGGCGAGCGATAGCTGGATGCCAGGGAGTCCAGTTGCCTAGCCGATGCTTGCCAGCTTCAGACCTGATACGAAGGTCATAGCTATTGGCGATGTCAGTGCCATGGCTCAGGATAGCGAGTCGAGCGGATGAGTCTCACCTCTCGCCGTCTTCAGCCCATCTGGTATCCCATCTATTCGCCCGGACACTTGTCGGAGAGAACCTCAACGGTGGATTTGTGACACCATTCAGCCGATACTCGGTGGCGTAGGTGTAAGCTCCGAACACTGTCATATCTGCGATCAGCCGCTGCCTAGCGAAGGACTAGGAAAGGCTAAGTTTACCTGCGTCCCACGTTGCTGTCAGTCCGAGAGCTGAGGACGACATGTTGACATTCTCAGGGACTGGCAGAGGCCGAGGTGGAATGACACTTGGTACTTCCAGTGGCGATTCTCCGATTCCTAGACCGCTCACTAGCGCACGTGAAAACGCCCTAGCGATCTGGTACTCGCCGAGCTCATTCGGATGAAGACCATCATGGGCCGCTGGACAGTCGTCATTCGTGTACTGTGGCCCGCAATCGTACTCTTCTCGCACTGGTGCAACGACGACCTATAGCACACACATTCCATCAGTTCACAGTGCACTCATCGCAGAATCTAAAGCAACCTCACCGGCGAAGAAGGTAAACTCCAGCTCGGGCCTTCCGCTCTCAATCTTCGATTATACTCGTCCGTCATTCTGACCTGGTCGGTAGAGCCTGTCCACGTTCGCTGCGGAACAGTGCCGATCACGAACGCGGTCTCCGGATGAGCACTTCGAGCATTCTGGATCAGAGTCTGCATATTGATCAACGTGCCTGTGGCGTTGCCGAAACCAAATGCAAGGTCGTTGTACCCTAGCATTACGAGTACAAGATCTGGTTGATGTTCTTCAACGACTGGCATGATCGTGTCTTTCACTTGAGCTGCTGCACGGCCGGAAATGGCAAAGTGATTGCTGTGAATTGGTTTCGTCAGAACACTCACAACATCAGATGTTCGATACAAGATTTACAAACCTGTCAAACGCGGCCGCATACTTCCCACTCACTCTGAGCTGCGGAGTCTCTTCGGGCGTCCCATATAGTTTCGGACGCTGGGGTGGTCCAGGAGAATCTGGTCGCGCGGTCCCAACGTACGGTCCCACAAAGTCCACAGCGAGGTTGGAAGATTGGAACCAGGACCAGATCCGGTAACGCCAGGTGAAGTCGCCTTCATTGCAGTGTGTCATTGAATCTCCCACTATCAGGACTTTTGTGCCTGATGTGGTTTGTTGTTGTGCTGACGCGAGTGTCGAGTAGGCGCAGAGACATGCCAAGACATGATGTCGGAGACTTATGCTCTTTGAGCGCATAATCTAGTCGAGATCGGTTAGGAGGCTTGCTTGTACATTCGGAGAGGAAAGCAGGCGACGTTGTGCTATGGCTCCTGTCTCACATCTGCAGAAGTACACACCTCGATTGTTCGTAAGGCCGGGACTGGGTGTCTTTTGCTCTCCGTGCTATACCTCGACGACAGTCCGATCCCGGTGGCGCGCAACTGGTTGCGAGGTTACCTGTAGCGACAGCGTACTCCTATGTTCTCACACCGTTCAGTCGTAATGCAAATTCAAGGGCCGCAAGAGATGATGTCTTGGGAGTTGAGGTGATATAAGCTTTGCGACTCTCATTACTCGTGCAGGTGCATCCATGCGCGATATCAGTATTGGCAGGCATGCGTGTAGGAATGTGCACAGACGCGTCTGCGTTCCCAGATCCGGCCTGCCAACTTTGTCAGACTGTGCTTGCAGGGCGACTCTAGGAGCCGAAGTCGAGACATCAGGTCTGCCAACATGATCGTATAATGAACGGACCAAAGCTCGGCCGTGACGTCCGACTTGCATGAAACTACAGGGCGGCCACGAGTGCCCGTTCACTGTGTTCACCCTACGTCGTCGTTGTCACTTGCCTTTCCTTCTTGGCCCGCAGCCATTTCATTCGGGAAGAATAGCAGCCCTCGCACTTCCTAAGGCTGGCATCGTCCAGGTCGCATGGCAAACAGATGGTATTAGCTCACAGCGGCCAGCCGCGCTAGATGAAGTGAGTGAGGAGCACATGGTCGCACAGAGATACATCCTAGTAACAGAGAGCTCGGCCGTGACGTCCAACTTTTTCAGTCCTAACGTTAAGAGCAAGAAACAAAAAGCCATGCCAAAGTCGAGACGAAACTAACTCCTCAAAACGCCGCGCAGGTCATGATGGCAAGCAATAAAGCAATTGCAAAATGCATGCAGCCAAGGGTATACGCAATGTGGCAAAACGCAGTAGTAGCAGTGGTGTCGTGTCCGGGCTCTCACACATTCCATCTCAATGTACCTTTTCAACCTCTTCTGCTTTCTCCACTCGGAGACCAAGGCCTCGGGATGCTGGAGTACTAAGCAGCTGCGCTGGCAGGAGCTGGGGCGGCCTCTCCAACGCCGTTCGTTGTGGTCTTAGCGTCTCCCTCCTCCTTCTGGCTGGTGATGTTCTTGACTTCAGCTGCAGCGGCCTGCTCCTTAAGCTGCTTTTCGAGCTCGTCAAGCTTCTTCTGTGCGTCGATCTTTGCCTTCTCGGCGTCTGCAAGCTTCTTCTCCGTGGCCTGGAGCTGCTCGGCCTTCCTAGAAGCGGTTGCGGCTTCAGCCTTCTTGGCTTCTACCTCCTTCTCAACAGCCGAGAGCTTGCTCTGCAGTTCGGACGTAGCGGTCTCTGACTTCTTCAGCTCATCGACCACCTTCTTCTCAGCCTCAGCCTTGGCCTTTTCAGCCTCGGCGAGTTTCTTCTCCACTGCGGCGAGTTGCTCGCTGTTCTTGGCCGCCGCTGCAGCCTCTGCCTTAGCAGTTTCGAGTTGCTTCTCCGCAGCCGACAGCTTGTTTTGCAGATCAGATGCGGCAGTCGCAGACTTCTTGAGCTCGGCGTCCACCTTCTTCTCCGCCTCAACCTTAGCTTTCTCCGCCTCAGCCTTGGCCTTTTCAGCCTCGGCGAGCTTCTTCTCCACAGTTGCAAGTTGCTCGCTCTTCTTTGATGCCACAGCAGCCTCTGACTTGGCAGCCTCGAGTTGCTTCTCCGCAGTCGACAGCTTGGTTTGCAGCTCGGTCGTTGCAGTCGATGTCGCAGTCGCAGACTTTTCGAGTTGCGCCGCCTTCTTCTCCACCTCGGCCTTGGCCTTTTCAGCTTCGGCGAGCTTCTTCTCCGCTGCAGCGAGTTGCTCGTCCTTCTTAGCCGCAGCAGCGACCTCTGACTTGGCAGTCTCGAGTTCCTTCTCCGTAGTCGAGAGCTTAGTCTGAAGCTCAGATGTGGCGGCAGAAGACTTCTCGAGGTCGGCGATCTTGGACTGGAGGGCGGTTTTCTCCTGCAATGAATGTCAGTAATGCGCTCTAGCGGAGGCTGAATGCTGGAAGGATACTCACATCTTGAGCAGCCTTGAGTTCCTGCTCGACCTTCGAAGTCTTTCCTGTGCCCTCTTCGGCCTGCTTTTTGAGCTCAGCGACCTTGCTCTCTGCCTCTTGTTGGCTCTTCTTCAAGTCGGCGCTCTCCTGCTCAACGGCCTTGACCTTGGTGGAGGCATCGTCCGCGAGCTTCTTGACCTTCTCCAGTTCAGCCTTGTGCTGCTCTTGCAACTTCTTTGTCGCCTCTTCCGAGCTTGCACTCTTCTTCTTGAGTTCCTCTAGCTCTGCCTTCAACTTTTCCGCTTCCTTGGAGCCGCTGGATTCAAGACTCTTGATCTTCTCCTCGTCAGCCTTGTAGGACGCCTTCAGAGCAGACAGTTCTTCAAACAGCCTGTTATGCGAAATTTGAAGACTGTTCTTCTCAGTGCGGGCTGCCTCGAATTCCTTCTTCGCAGCTTGAATCTCGGCCTTGGACGAGTTCTGCAGCTCCTCGTGCTGCTTCTGCAGAGCGGCGAGCTTGTTCTGGTAGTCGCTGAGCTCCTGCGCGGCGGCGGCGCCCTCCTCCGAGGTCTTCTTCAAGTTTGTGTTGGACTGCTCCAGCTGCGTGACCTTATCTTGCGACGCAGCGAGCTGCTTTTGCACCGCGGCAAGGCGTTCCTCGGCAGCCTTGTTTGCGGCGTCAGCGCTCTGCTGGAGAGTGGTGAGCTTGGCTTGTGCATCCTGCACTTGCTTCTCAGCAGCGGCGAGCTTCGACGCAGAGTCCTTGGTGGATGTTTCGGTGGATGACTCGAGCGCGGCAATCTTCTCCTGGCTCTCGGCGAGGTCCTTCTTCGCAGCCGCAAGCGAGTTGTCTGCCTCTTGCTTGACAGTCTGCAGCTCACTTTCCAGACCGCTGTGGGCCGTCTGCAGAGCAGTGTGCTTCTCCTTCGATTCACTCAACTGTGCCTGGAACGACGCAAGCTCCGCCTTCAGGCTGGACTCCAGCTGCTCGCGCGAGTCTTTCGCCTCTTGCAGTTCTTTCCGGGCTGCGCTGGCCTCTTGCTCGAGCTGCTTGTTGCTCGTCTCCAGAGTCGTCAGCTTCTCTTGCACCGCCTTGAGCTCACTCCGCGCGTGGTCTCGCTCTTGAGTGACAGACTGAGCTACTCGCTCAAGAGCCTGCCTCTGAGCTTCTGCGCCGCTTTTGCTCGAGTCCACATCGCGCTGCACCTTCTGAATCGCCGCCTGCTTCTCGGCCTCAAAGTTTGCCAATTTGCTCTCCAGCTCTTGGATTTTCTGCTTCAATGCGGCAATCTCCTTGCTGGCGCCCTCTGACTGTGCTTGAGACGCTTTCAGTTCACTCTCTTTGGCGGCGAGCTCCTGCTTCTTCGCAGCGATCTCGGCATTGCTGGATTTGAGCTGGGCCTCAACCTCCTGCAGCTTCTCTTTCGGCACGCCCGGCGTCGACAGCAAATTTCCCATGCTGAAGGTGTGATTTCAAATTCGACCGTGACTTGTAGGAGATCGCAGGGCGATGTAATTAGGTAAAATAGCGTCCGTTGCGGTCGGTCAGGCGGACGAGGAGATGCGGTGAGCAGGTGCCGGTGTTTGCGAGTAGTAAACAACAGAGGGAAGGTGCTCTGGATGGCACAACTGCGGCGCGTGAATAGTTTTCGCTGGAGAGTGGATGCCCCTGGTCAATTGAGCAGGACTAGAGAGAAAGTGTACAGAAAAGCGCGTCTGTGCGTCAATCGCGGAAGAGCAGTGACGCGAAATGGATTGAATGGTGGAAGGGAATCTCCTTCACCTACTGATGAGTTGACTGTCTCGCTATACAGCAGACTCCTGTCACTTCCAGTGGCTGCCTGCTTAGCGTGGCCAACCCGCCAGCAGCTTCGTCGATGTTCGCGGTGATGAAATGTGTGCCAGCCCGAAGCTTGAGGCGGACATGCTGCAGGGGTGGTTAGTGGTCACCGCCGCGCACGGCTCGGACACGACTCGCAGCTTCCAACCGCCGCAGAGACGTCATCGTCGTCGTGTTGGGAAGAACAATAACAAGGCGAGCGGTATGGAAAGAAGATGCTAGAGGCGACGACGAAGTCGAAGAAGAGATCCTGCCGACGTCAACAACCACTTTCCAGCACAGTGGGATCCGAAGCTTGGAATTCACGTGACTTGAAGTCGCGGC
>JADMIO011683278.1_pt1 | contig 69750 bp, 49 predicted proteins | sample 8958161 | NCBI WGS metagenome assembly JADMIO01 (sample SAMN16585339, study PRJNA669376) | soil metagenome | isolation source: Crop rotation soil | place: USA: Cullars Rotation, Alabama | collected 2011 | reverse complement strand
GAGCCAGTGTGATTACATTTGCGGCCTAACTGTGGCCAGTCCAGTTACGCTGGAGTCACTAGTATTTAGGTGACACTATAGAAGCGGCCGCGACAACTTGTCCACGTGGAATTCTAAGCTTAGGATCCCAATGTGCTGGAAAGAATTTTTATGTTCTATCATCACCCCTTTAGGCAATCCTGTTGAACCTGAAGTATAAATAACATAAACGAGATCAGAAGGTTGAATAGCCAAATTGGGATTTTCACTTGATCCCATCGCAATTTCATCTTTACTTTTATCGAGACAAATTACATGTCGATTATTTTCATTTATAAAATTTAATTTTTGATTTAATGCCTGAGTTGTGATTACGATTTTCATTTTCGTATTGTCTAAAATATAAGACAACCGTTCGCGTGGATTTTGTGGATCTAAAGGAACATAGGCAGCACCCGCTTTTATAATAGCTAGCATGCTGATGATCATCTCAAGACTACGACCTAAACAAATTCCTATTAATTTATCTTGATTTTCAGAATGTGAACTAGCTAATTGTTTTATTAATCTATCAGCTAGCTGATTTGCCTTCTCATTTAATTCTCTATAAGAGAGTTGTTGATCTTCATAGACTATCGCTATTTTATTAGGTGTTTTATTGACTTGTTTCTCAAACAATTGATGCGCTAATTCCGACGAATAAGATAATTGAGTTTGATTCCAATCCACAACTACTTGTTTATATTCTTCTGTTGATAAAATAGATTGTTGACTAATAGACTTCTTAGGTTGTGACAAACAATTAATTAGTAAATTTTCATAATGTCGCAACATATTCTTGACAGCAGAATTATCAATATGCTCATCAAAATCTGCAATTATTGAAATTGATTTCCCAGTATCGCAACAATAAATCGCTAAATTTTCAGTTACAAATTTTTTCATGTATTTGGGAATTAATTTCGCCGAAACATTTCCCAATTTTAATTCTTCATAGGGAAGGTAGTTTATATCAAATGAAGTATTAGAAAAAATCCCACTAAAATGCCGATCAAATTTATCACGCACCGATTTTACAATATCGTTGATTTGAACATCTTGATAATATCGATCATGGATAAGTTGTTTATTCGTTAAGGCGACCAAATCTGCAAAAGAAAGATTATCAGATAGTACTACTCTAAGTGGCAAACGATTTTCTAGACAGCCAAAAACATTTCTATCTGTATAACTAACCGCACTTGAGTAGTTAACAATAATATCGTGATGACTCGTATAGCGTTGCAACAAAGCTTGATATGCAGCCAATAACACCACATGCCATTCCACTTGCAGTTGTTTCGCAATACTTTTCACTTGCTCACGGAGTTCTTCAGGTAAGAAAACTTCAAAAAATGGGCTGTCTTTATATTCTTTTGTAAAAAAACCTTGCTTAGGTAAATCAATATGAAATTGATTAGCTTTTAAAGTATTTGTCCAATGAGTCAAACCATGACGATATTTATTTGAAGAATAAAATTGTTTTTCTAAATCGACGATTTGATTGAAATCAAATAAATCCTTAGGTTGTTCTGAATATTTGTTGTTTACAATGGAATTATAATGTCTAGAAATTTCCGCAATTAGATATTTAACAGAATAACGATCGATAATGATCGGATGTACTAATATCGTAAAATAATAGTGATGTTCCGTTTGCTTGATCAGATTGAATTGAAAGAGTGGTCCAGTCGCTAAATTAAAATTCGCATCAACTATATTCTGCAAAAGCCAATAAATATCAGCAGGTTTTTCTTCATGAGTTAAATCGACAAATTCGAGATTACCACGAATCGCATCATTTACAATTCTTTCTAATTGCTCAGACGATGAGTAAATAGTTGATTTTAATACAGAATTTTCTTCAACAACATTTTCTAAGGCCTTGCGCAAACTCCATATATCCAGACTTCCTTGCAACTCAAAAACCATGGCGATATTCGGCAATGGTTTATCAGATAATTTTAAATTAAACCAGACGCGTTTTTGAGCTTTGGTCAAACCATAGGATTTATTTGTATACATATTAGTCATATTTGCTTCTTCCGTTTAACTTAAGTTGTTACGTTCCATCGTTACCTGGAAAAATATTGTACATCATCATTCTTAAGAAAATCTTAAGTCTGATCCTTCTTAAGAATTTCTTAATAATTGTGTAATAACATCAAAAGTACTATTACTGCGGCACAGTAACCCAAGGAGCATGCCATGGATTCCCGATATCAAGTCCCTTCATTAGAAGAATTAAATCAATTTATTTCGAATCTTGAATCTAATTCGCAAACTAGTCGTTCAACGACTATTAAATTTCTTCAATCATTGAAAGTACAGAGCCCTAATGCCGATAAAATTTTATTAGGTGCTATTATTTACGTTACTGAAAAAATTGCCTGCGAATACAAGGTCTTTTCACCTAATGGCGGCTATATTAACAAGGGTAGTTCCCTCTATAAAGAATTGAATACAGGTCCACATAATAATTCAACTAATCAATTGGATGATAAGCAAAGGTTAATTTATTTAAGAGATTTTTATAAATTTGCTAAAGAAGCTAAATTAACTTTATCCAGTACTGAAACAAAAGATCCTCAAGCTCTTGATAAAGCGATAAAACCTGTCGTTGATAATATTGCTTCCCGGATTCCTTCCGAGATAAAAGGATTAATGGTCAATAGACCATTACTCTCTACCTTGATTAAGCGCACCGGTGACTTAGGTGACGATTATAAAAAGATTGCTAATGCAAAACCTAAGTCTTTCTTTACTACGTTACCAATTATTAATAGATTTGCCGACTACACTCCCTTACATAAAAAATATGCGTTTTTTGCTAGTATGCTGACCCATCCTGTGATGGAAGGCATATTACCGACCTTAGTCGATGAAAAATCAATGAAGAGTTCAGAATCTATTGATCAACATCGATATACCATTTGCTATGGCGCCATCATGACGATCATGGGGCAAATTGAGAGTGAGTATTCTGGCTATACTATGTATTCAGCCGATAAAAATAGTACTCTTTACAAAATATGCCAAGATATTCTTAACATAAAACATCTTAATGATATTCCTGCTATTGAAAGATTGATTTATTACCAAGATTTCATTTCATTTTTGGATAGAGTTATCGCTGATAAAAAAGTTTTAGCGATTTTTAAAGATGAACTCGGACCAGATACAGAAACTTTATTAAAAACGCTGCGTGCTTCAGCTATTACACTTTCTACATCAGAGCCTTTCTTGATTAGTTGCGTAAAAAGCGTAGGGAATTATGCTCTTCTCTATGTATTGGGTACCGCATTTTTTGAAGCAGGCGCAGTTCTATATAATCTTGGCATTGGAAAAAATGTTGTTACGAACATGGGTGCAGTAATCGGTCGTGTCTTAATAGGTGGGAAATTAGGTGAATATATTGGCCGATCAACAGGCGCCAATATTGAACCTGCTGTCACTATTAGTACTTTAGCTAATACGCTGTGGTTTTTATCCAGACAAATCAAAGATCAAGTCTTTCCTGATGTGAACTATCGCCCCATGGCTTGCAAAGCAGCCAAAAAATTTAGTTTAGAATTAAGTGAAGAAATTAAAATTGATAAATCAGAAAAGTTATTCTATGAAGATGAAGCCAGAAAATTATTGCATAAACTTGAATGGATGAAAGCTTTTCTTGAGCTACCTTCAACTGTTTCAGAAAAAGAAAAACTTCGTGTTATGAAGGCTGTCATTGAGCCTGCTGAAATGAAATTTATGCATAATGAGGGTAATGAAGAGGATAATGAATTTACGCCTCGGGTGAAGTATATCTCTATTTTGTAAAGTTTATCCCATCTCCCACAGTGCTTTTCTGTGTGACAACTCCTTCATCTGCTCCGTCGTCCCGCGGCTTGTCCGCGGGATCCAGTGAGACACCACAGTTTCGTACGCTGTTCGTCTGAGTAAACTAGGGAATTAGCTGGTCACTGATTTCAGAAAGTAGAGACTTCGATCACTGGATCCCGCGAACAAGTCGCGGGACGACGGAGATGTGGGTTTTCACGAGACGATGGAGATGTGGGCATTTAAAAGAGAGGATTTGGCCGATCTAATACCTTTGGCCCCGAACGCTCCCATTCCCAAAAAATCCGCTTTTCAACCGGATCTTTCATCGCAAATGCTGCTTGATAATCAGCATGCACTTGCACATTTTCCAAATGATACAAAACGCTTTGATTTTGATGCGTAAATAAAATCGTCTGCATGGATTTATGCAAATCAATCGAAAATTCATTGAGCGGCACATATAAACCTTCACCAACCAACTTAATGATAGCTTCTTTAAAAGACCAGATTTTATAAAATCCTACGATCTTTTCTGCATCGGAAAGCTGGGCTAGCTGAGCATATTCCTCTTCACTAAAAAAACGTTTTGCCACCGCATCATTATAATGTGCTTCCATTTTTTCAATATCTATACCAATTTCATTTTCTATCGTCAAAGCGTATACAGCTAAATCATGTGAATGAGAAACATTGAATTGAATAGATTGAGGATTATTTAACAAATAAGGTTTTCCACGTGGTCCATAAGAAAATTGAATTTCAGGTGCAGGAATACCGGTGTAACAATGAAGAATTTCTCGCAATATTCCGCGTGCAACAATAAAACGCTCCCTATGCTCAGGAAATCGAAATCGATTAGCACGTTGTAATTCATCTGAACTCAGTAATTTTGATAAATTCTCTAACTGGGATAAAAGAGTTGGGATAGAAACATGCCATAGGTGTGCTGTGTGATTTTCAATGCTAAATTCGTGTTTCATTAAGAAGCACCCGTGCCCAATAAATTTATTAAACGTTCCCTAAGGGTCCCTCCCTTTGTAAAAGGGAGATTCCCCCTCCATCCCCCTTTTCCAAAGGGGGAAGCTCCCGCAAAAAAGCATCTTAGGAAAGGGGATATATCAATCAAATTATAGTAACATTAGCAAATCAAAAATAGGGAGAATAACTCATGGCAACTATTACACTCAAAGGCAAACCGTTACAAACTTTAGGATCATTACCCAAAATCGGAAGTCAGGCACCTGATTTTTCATTAACTAAAACCGATCTTTCAGAAATTAAACTAAAAGATTGTTTTGGTAAAAAACTAGTTTTAAGCATCTTTCCTAGTGTAGATACCCCTACCTGTGCATTAGCTATGCGACACTTTAATGAAGCAGTAGAAAAACTCGAAAATGTATTAGTCTTATGTGTATCAGCTGATCTTCCATTTGCTCTCAGTCGTTTCTGTGGTGCAGAAAAATTAACGAAGGTCATACCCACTTCTGTTTTTCGCCATCATGAATTTGGTGCCAAATATGGTGTCACTATTAAAGAAGGCGCTTTGGCTGGATTATTATCTCGCGCAGTTGTTGTTACGGATGAAAAAGGAAAAGTTATTTATACCCAACAAGTCGCTGAACTTGCCGATGAACCGGATTATCAAGCTGTTTTAGAACATCTTCGTTAATCTTTATTAGAAAAAAACATATGCATCCTTTGCATTATCAAAATCAGGAACTTTATCTTGAAGACGTATCCGTCGCAGAGATTGCAAAGCAATTTGGTACACCTTGTTACGTTTATTCACGTGCTGCACTAGAAGAGAATTGGCGGCAATTTAACAATGCATTGGCAAATCAGCCTCATCGTATTTGTTATGCCGTCAAAGCCAATTCAAATATTGCTATATTAAATATACTTGCAAAACTAGGTTCTGGATTTGATATTGTCTCAGTAGGTGAGTTAGAACGGGTTATATTTGCGCAGGGCGATCCTAAAAAAATAGTATTTTCCGGGGTCGGGAAAAAATCTGAGGAAATCATTCGTGCTTTAGAAATTGGTATTTATTGTTTTAATGTCGAATCCGAAGAGGAATTAGAGCGACTCCAGCAAATTGGCCAACAAAAAAATGAAATAATTAATATAGCTTTGCGAGTTAATCCCAATATAGATGCTCGTACTCATCCTTACATTGCTACAGGATTAAATGAAAATAAATTTGGCATCGAAATAGAAAATGCTCTATCTCTTTGCCAAAAAATTACGACAATGCCGAATCTTAAGTTAATTGGGATTGCTTCACACATTGGCTCACAATTGACTGAACTCGATCCTTTTCTAGAAGCACTGGATTGTTTGCAAATTTTAATTGATCAACTTACTCAAATAGGAATTAAATTACAAAATATCAATATAGGCGGAGGCTTAGGTGTGTGTTATAGCACTGAAAAACCTCCTACTATTGATGAATATGTATCCGCGGTGAGAAAAAAACTCGAAAAATACAGCCTGGAAATCACTCTAGAACCAGGACGCTCTATTGTAGCCAATACCGGAATTTTGCTAACTCGAATCGAATATCTCAAGCATACTCAACATAAGAATTTTGCAATTGTCGATGCAGCAATGAATGATTTTATGCGCCCAGCGCTTTATGACGCATGGCAACAAATTCTTCCCGTCAAACTACGCAATAACACTCTAATACGGTACGATATTGTGGGCCCAGTTTGTGAATCCTCTGATTTTTTAGGCAAAGATCGCGAGCTCGCATTAGAAGCAGGTGATTATCTATCTGTTTGCACGACAGGCGCCTATGGATTCAGCATGAGCTCAAATTATAATTCACGACCTCGAGCAGCAGAAGTTATGATTGATGGAAACAAAACTTATTTGATACGGAGTCGAGAATCAATTCAAGATTTATTTTCTAACGAAAAAATAATTTAAAGCTATAAGGACATCTCAAATGGATTTTACACTTTCAGAAGAACAAATAGCCTTTCAAGGTTTAGCCCGTGAATTTGCCAATAATGAATTGGCCCCTTTTGCAAAAGAATGGGACGAGAAACATATTTTTCCTATCGATACGCTACGAAAAGCAGCCTCACTGGGCTTCGCCGGTATTTGCGTACGCGATGATGTAGGTGGAACCAATCTTTCTCGGTTAGATAGCGCGATTATTTTTGAAGAGTTAGCGACTGGATGTGTATCGACCGCAGCTTATATTTCCATTCACAATATGGTCGCTTGGTTAATAGACCAATATGGCAGTGAAGCATTACGCCAAGCTTGGCTTCCCAGATTAAATAGAATGGATGTTTTAAGTAGTTATTGCCTCACTGAACCCGGATCGGGTTCAGACGCTGCCTCATTGAAAACATCAGCGGTTCGTGATGGGGATTTTTATGTATTGAATGGAACAAAAGCATTTATTTCTGGTGGTTCAGTAAGCGATATCTATGCCTGCATGGTTCGCACAGGCGGCGAAGGCCCCAAAGGAATCAGTTGCCTATTAGTCGAAAATGGCACACCTGGCTTAAGCTTTGGCAAAAAAGAAATAAAACTGGGCTGGCATAGTCAGCCGACAACCATGGTATTTTTTGAAAATTGTCGTGTCCCCGTTACAAATCGTATTGGTGAAGAAGGTCAAGGCTTTAATATTGCTTTATCTGCTTTAAATGGAGGACGAATTAACATCGCAGCCTGTTCGCTAGGCGGCGCAAAAAGTTGCATAACCTATTCTCGTCAACATATGTTGGAACGTCAGCAATTTAATAAAAAATTAGCTGAATTCCAAGCCTTACAATTTAAATTTGCGGACATGTTAACTGAATTAGAAGCCATGCGTTTACTGGTTTTACGAGCTGCTGATGCACTCGATAAAAAAAACCCGCGTGCCCCAATGTATTGCGCTATGGCAAAGCGCTTAGCCACTGATAACGGTTTTCAAATTTGTAATAATGCTTTGCAAATTTTTGGTGGCTATGGCTATATTTGTGATTATCCTATCGAGCGTTATTTCCGAGATTTACGGGTACATTCTATTTTAGAAGGAACCAACGAAATTATGCGTATGATCATTGCCAGACACACTCTTGATGAAAAATTTGTTTTTGAATAAAACATGCAAACTCGTCAAGAACGTAATGAAATTTTAGAACTAGTATTCGGAGATATACATTCAAAAGAAGAATTAGCAGAAGCCCTCTCTGAAGGAGATGTTCCCGCAAAAAAAGAAGTGGTTGAAAAGTTGTATGCAATAATCACTTCTTTGAGAGAAGATAAAGAAGCCGATGAAATCGATCGTCAATTCAATGAAATTTATTTAAAAGATTTACAAACTTCCCTTCCCGAACCAGAATCAAAACCTTGGTTTCAACGCGCGAGTGAAAGTTTATATTCCCTATTTTCAAAAAAACCTCCTGAAAATAAAGTAGAAGGGGGCAAGAATAAAACGGTTGTTGCTCAAAGATTTTCTTCGTCGTCATCCTGAACGAAGTGAAGGATCTTCTCGCAAACTCCACCACTCCAAATTTTTCTTGATGAAACTTGCTAGAAGATCCTTCACTTCGTTCAGGATGACAGGAGAAGATGGGAGCTTTCTATTTGCCACCCATCAGAATATCTTTGGCACGAACACACAAACAATACCTGCGAGAAAACCAAATAAATGCGCTTCCCATGAAACTTGTTTATTAGTCGGAAAAAGCCCGAATAAAATGCTACCAAAATAATAAATACCCAAAATAGCTAACAAGACAGTGACCACACTCGTATCTTGATACGCCGTCATTAATATATAACCAAAATAACCAGAAATTAGACCGCTGGCGCCTAGATGCCGTCCTTTACGCGCAAACAACCAAACTCCTAAACCACCCAGCACAGTAATTACCAATGTGATCCAACAAAAAGCATAAGTTCCTTCCCTAGCTAATATTGCTAATCCTAAAATAAATAATGGAATTGAGTTGAAAAATAAATGATTAAAATTAGCGTGTATTAGCGGAGAAATGAGAATGCCGATTAGATGTGAAGGACTTCTAGGCACAATCGCAAAAACATTAAGCCGAGATCCGATTAACCAATTAAAAATATTAATACACCATAAAATTCCTAATACTATTGCCCATGGTTTTAAATAAAACATACATTTTTGAATAAAATTCATAATTTCATTTGCAAAATCAAACGTCATTTTTTTTCTCGATATCAAAAAAAGTTAAGGGTATTATTTACCTTATTTTTTTAACTCATGAAAGCAATTTGATTTAGAAAATGCATCGTCGTCCTGAAAAACCTAAGGTCCTTTGTCTATAAGCGAAGTCTCGGTAATGCACCGCAGGTTTATTCAGGATCCATGACCGAAGAGATTAGATTTACTATTAATTTGATTTTTCTACTTCAACGTTAAAACCTTTACTATCATTTCAAATCTTTAGGCAGGAATGTCCCTAAATTTAAAATAATCTCTTCGGTCATGGATCCTGAATAAACCTGCGGTGCATTACCGAGACTTCGCTTATAGACAAAGGACCTTGGGTTTTTCAGGACGACGCAGTATGAGGTTGCTATAAGCACAGGGTCAAACATGCCCCAGAGTCCCCAAAATTTCCAATAATTCATCCGTTTCTTGAACGAATTTATCTCGAAACTCTGAAAGTTCCCCAAGATCAGTTTTATTCAAATGGCTCAAACAATCTCTAAATGATTTGCAAGAAGCTATAGCTCGGGAAAAATCTTTGTTGAGGATATATAACTCAGACATTATTTTTAAAATACAAAGCGTGTTCAGATCATTTGACAAACTGGGATTGTTTTCAATTTTTTTCTGCAGCGATTCCAAAGTGATGAGCATTTTCTCTGATGTTTGATCCGAAATATTTCCTGCGCTAGTCTCTTTAATCAATGCACTTAATGCTTCAGCAATGATATTAGGTTCAAAAGAATTATTGTCGACGTTTGCCCAAACACTTAATGATTCAATATAAACATCTATAGCCTGCTTATTATTACCTAATAATAGTAACGCTTTTGCATATTTGCTCATGGCATTTGAAGTCAATGGAGTTTCAAATCCACAGGTGTCGATAAAAATACGAACGGCTTCTTCATAACATTTTTCAGCCGCTGCAATGTCCTGATGTTTTATATATAAATCACCCATCGCTCCTAATGTTTTTGCCATCAACGAATGAGGTTTATCAAATCTCATTTTCAGAATTTTCATACTCTCTTCAAGAACAGTCAGGGAATCCTCAAAACTATCGAGTACGGTGGATAATCCCATCAACAAAGTAGAGAATTTTTGTTTTTCGAGAGGTTTCTGACGAATGAGTAGAATCGCACGCGCATAGCATGTGGAAGCTTCTTTATATTCTCCTAAACGGGAGTAAACCAATGCCATATTTTCATAAATAGCTTCGTGTGGTCCTAAAATATCTATTTGCTGAATAAAATAATCTAAAGCTTCTTGATATTTTCCTTGTTTAAATCGAAGAAAAGCCCGTGCTTGTATTGCTAAAATATAATATGAACTCCAAGTCCCTCTCGAGACACAAGCAGAAAAAATCTTATCAAGTAATTCATCTCCTTCGGTGAGACGGTATTGAGTAATAAGCGAAGTATAGTAATCAAACGCAGCTTTCAAAGTATGCGTATGCTCGTAACCCTTTTCTTCTGATAGTGATACAAATCGGGATTTATAAGTTTCATATTGTTGATAAATGCACTCTACACAATCTTCCCCAATTCCTTTCTCCTCAAGATGAGGACAAGAAAGCGCAGAATAGGGATAACTTTTTTCCTCGATAATCTCAATCAATCGCTTATCATTCAACTCATTTTCAACTTGAATAGTGGGGGTTTCAATCCCACTACAAAGTTGATTGAGAATTACATTTAGCCTGCTCTCTCCATCAGATTGATTTATCATAGCTATACCCAACCTATAATTTAACTTGGAGTTGAGCTACCTGGACCTGGTCGATGCCATTTTTTATCAGCAGCCGATTTCAGATCTTCTATTACTTTTACTTCAGATTTATCATCCCCACGAATAGTTTGTTGATGCACTACTACCCGAGCCTTTATGGTTGGATTATGACGACTGTAGTGAATAAATGCCTCCACTTTTTCCGGGCTAGGCTTATCAGGTATCTCCCATTTTGTGGAATTGACAAATTTCCAATTGTTCGCCTTACAGAAGAGACTAACTGCCTCCGCATATTCTTTGCACCAAGCTGAAGTTAGCGTGTAAGTTCCTTTAAATTCTCCTTCAACCGTCGATGTGTTGGCCCTCTCTTTTGCTTTCATCGATTCTACAAATCCTTTTACTTCAGCAATTGCTAAAGCAGCAATGTCGGGAGAAGGCAGAATATATTTCTTATCTCTCAAGGTTCCCGAGCCAGGTAAAGTATATTTATGAGTGAATTGTTGCTCATAAGCAGTCATCAACGTTGAAGCTAGTCCATCTATTGAAGGCCCAGTTGTGATTCGTCTAGATGAGATATTATCATCCAAAACCCCTAATTTTTTCTGATTTTCTAAGAACGAAACTAAAGTATCTTTGTTAACTTCTTTGTTGGTTTCTAGCATTTGCTCTACATATTGCTGAAAGAGTCCTTTCCATGCATCTTGAGTAGGATGACCATCGCCATCCCTACTATTTGTGTTTAAGCAATCTCTATATTTAACTCCCGCGCCAATTATTACTTTTTCAAAACAGTCTGCGATGTTCCATCCTTCTGGCACGCTTCCTTTTGAAACATGATTATCATTTTCTGTATAATGAGCCCAACGGAATTCATCACCGGGTTTGCCATATTTACACTCCATTCTGCCAAGATGAAAATTGTTGGCATTAATATTTTTCAAATCTTTTGCTGTTGTATCTACTCCCGTTGCTCCAAAAGCAGGTATTTTTGCAGGTGTCGTGGGTGTAGTCTTGAGCCATTCTTCAATTTTCTCTTCTCGTTTTTGAGCGGTTCGATCTCCCTTTGCATCAAGTACGTATCCATCTTTATCCGTTTTTGCAAGAATTACATCGCCCTTCATAGCTTCTAAATTTAAATACGATGACACGCTGCGTTCTTCCGCAGGTTTTAATTTCTCTTGCTTTCCTATATTTAATTCGCGACTTACAGCCATGGTTTTTTCTTTGAGTTTATCAAATTTGTCTAACATTTCTTCCGTTTTCTTAATCTGTTCTCGTAGTTCAAAAAATTGATCCGCAGCTGTGGCGCTGATGCGATTTCTAGTCGATGGGTCATCAAAACCCATATTTTTTAATTTTTCCTTTGATTTTTCAACATCAACTTTTTTTCCTCCAAATACAGAATCTGTTAATACAATATGCCCTAGGTAATATTCCTCAAGAGCTTTCATTTCCTTGTAGTGAGTCAGGAGTGAAGCATGATGATCATTAATTTGTGTTGAAAATGAAATAACACGCTGTTCAAGATCGGGCGTAACGCGTTGTCTATCGAGTTCACTTAATCCAGAACCTACTTTTGCTTTAAGTGTCTCAATAGTGGGTTCAATGCTTTCTAAACGTCCTTTGAGATGTTTATTTTGTTTTCCAGCATCATTTATTAATTGTTTAAGGCTACCAGGAGTGCCAGACAATTTTTCAGCTTTTCTTAAATCTTTTAACCGATTAAATTCTTTCTCAGTGATAATATCTTCGTTATTCGTTGGAGGGTTTTTCAATACTGCTTTTAACTTGCTAACAAAATCTGTGTAGCTTCCTTCCTTATTGAGTATTGCCGTTGTATGTTTGTCGTCCATAATACCTGCACTTTCTTTCAGCGTAAGTTCACGAACTGCCGATAAATCATCGGGCTTAAGTTCGTTCTTTTCTTTCAGAGCAAGTCCTCGAGAAGCAAGAATTTTATAAAGCTCGATATTATGATATTCAAATTTTAGTTTCTGGCTGGGATCGATAGCAGGAACTTTTGGATCATTAAAAGCTGTATTCAGAGCCTTACCCTCAGGGGTTTTATCATCTTGTGCATTTACAGATAAGTAATAACGCAAACGATGAATATCTCTTTGAGCCGCGGTTATTGAGGCCAATGAAGAACTATCGATAGGAGTTGTTTTGCTTGGCTCAATTTCCACGCCAGATAAAAGTCCTTGTATTTGCGTATAAATCACTGCTGCATCTTGTGGATTTTCCAGCATTTTATTATTTAGATAGGTAATCTTTTCCATCACCTTTGCTGCGTTAATCCCTGATCTAGTAGTATCCTTGGCATCTGGCAATAGTTTGTGACCTTCAGCAATAAGCTTATCTCGTATAGCTTTATTTTCAATTTTATTTATCCAATAAAGCCTTTCTTGTTCAGCAATGCTGTCTGCGACGATAATTGAGGTTACTTTTTTAATTGTTGCATCTGGAACACCTAGGGTTTCAAGATAATGTGACGTTCTTCTTGTCATAGTAGGCTCGTGGAACTTCATTTCAGTTTTTCGAGCTAACGTCTTTTCGCTGGCGACAAAGTGTGCCACATCTGCGGGGCTATTTTGTTTTAATTGCTTTATAACCGAATCAGCATAATCATGTTGTTGGGCTACATCCAGACTTTTAAGTTTTGTGATTAAAGAATCTCTAATTTCAGTCAAGACTTGAGGTAAGTTCTCATATATTTTCTTATTTTTATCCTCCTGAGCTGCTTTTAGGATACGTTCAAATTCTAGTATTGCGAGAGCCTCCTTATTTACTGTCGAGAGTATGCTATCTTGCGCAATACCGCTTTTCTCAATAGCAGCAATCAATTCAGTTGCAGGAGATGTACTAATATCTGTGTAAAATGCTCTAGCTATCGCTTCACCAATAGCTCGCTTTTTTGCTGTTGGATCACTGACGCTGTCTTTTAATAATTTTTCTTGAGTGTTTACTAACTCCTTGAGAATATCAGCTGTTTTTGGTGATTTTGTGGGATCTTTAATAAATGCGTCTTTGACTTCAAATATTGCTCTTACTTCAGGAGGCAATCCTTTTATATAAGATAAATTATTAAAGATAGCACGCGCAATTTGATTTGCTGCTGCATTTTGTATTTTTAACGCTTTCAATAGAACTTCGATTGCTTCTGGACTTCTATTAAGTTCTTTACTCTCGATCGCAGTCAAAGCCTTTTTGAAATCAAAATCGTCAGATATATCGTTAAAAAGATCAACCCTCTTAGCGTCCGTCAATGCTGGAGGGATTGGAGTTCCGCTAGCAGCAACAAGTCGTTCTATAACAGTATATTGACGTGTTGTGGTTAAAATGTCTTTGGCTCTATCGGGTAAGCCAGTTAACGCTGTTTGAATCTCTCTCACTTGCTTCGTTGGATCTATAATTGTTCTGAGATTTTCTTCGAAAATAGCTTTATCAAGTTTAGCAAGAGTTTCTCCCTTATTGACTAAGTCTACATCAGCTATTGCGATAGTAGAATCAGTAGCTACCCCTTTAATACCTTTTAATATTGCTTCTTTTCTAGTGTGGGCAAGAATGGCATAAACATGTGCGTCATCATTTGGTAGTTTTAAGGCGCCCAAGGCACTTTTAACCTCGTCGACAGTCGAGGTGGGGGTTTTAATTATGCTAATATTATTATCAAAATCAGCAGCTTGATCAACTCTAACACTTTTATCATCTATTGCATGTTGTAAAGCAGCAACTGCTGTTGTTCCTGTAACGGCAACAGGGAAAACTTCTGTAAGAATGATATGTTTTCGATTTGCATTTATGATGTCTTTAGATAAATTGGGATTCAACCCAAGACGGGTCAAAACAGGTTGAAGTTCGCCTTCAGTTGCTTTTAGATTTTTTAGCACCACAACATCTGCACTATTTGCATCTTTGATTTCAGCCGCTTCTTTAATTTCTTTGCTTAACGACTCTAATTTTTCGAGAGCAGGTATTGTCGCTATGGTTTGGAGTAGCGTATTTCTGCGCTGTGCTTTTGTAATTAAATCTTTTGCATTATCATTAAATCTTGCTATTTTCGCATAAAATTCATCAGCAAGAGAGCCTTTCGATTCGCTAATGAATGTAGACTTAATTTTACTCTGGTCTGCATCAGTTAGCTTTGGAAGAGCAGTTGCTAACTGCGTTTTAGCAACAGGAGTCAATTTCTTTTGTAAGTCATCAAAAAGTAGTTTTGCACTGTCACCAATGGCTTTAATCTCTGGGCCTGCAGTTTGCATTTTATCTTGGTAAGCTTTGATAAAAAGATTAGATGCCGTTTCCAGTGCTGATTTCGCATTATCCATTTCTGAGGCTTTTTTTAGAGCTGTTTCAAACGCTTTTGTGAGATCAACCGTTTTCTGATCTATATCCTTAGTATCCGACACATAATTTTTTAGATTAGAGTTTTGAATAGCAGCAGCTGAATTTGCTCCAAAAGCTCCCTTAAGCGCAGATATTAAATAGGCTTGATGAGTATAACCACCTGAAGGAGTTAATTTAGCTCCCAATTTTAGTATTGCTTCAGAATGGTCATTTATCAATTGGACTGCATCTTTAGTTTCAAAAGGTGGCTTTCCTTTTTCTAATTCAGTTTTGAATGCACTTAAGAAAGCTTCATTCTTCGCCTTTTTTAATGCCTCATCAGCTTCTACTTTGGCTTTATTACCTGCCGCAATGAATTGAACCAACGCTGTTGTTAATATTGGATCTACTGTCTTTACACCCTTAGCTTTTAGTTCCGCTTCAATAGCTTTATCGTCAGATAATGCTAATGGCAATTTAATGTTATTTAATGCAGAGGCAACTTCTCTTTTTTGATCATCTGATAATGTTAATGTAGGAGGAGAAATAGCTGCATTAAATGCAATTAATGCTGCGTTTGTGATTTTTTCCTCATATGTCTTTTCATCATAGCCAGCTACTTTATCTTTAGGTACAGGTATTTTCACAGCATCTTTTAGGTTTGTCGCAAAGACTTTAGCTGCTTCGTTAAGGTTATATTCGTCAGCTTTTTTACCTGCTAATTCGAGAAATCCGCGGAGGCTTTTTACATCCTTATAAGCTTCGGTCAGACTTACTATTAATTGTTGTTTTAATTCCTCTTTTATAGGAGTAAAAGATTTAGCAAGATCTGCGGCAACTAGCTCTATTAGATTTTTAATAACAAATTTGCCATCATCTGGATCACTTTTTAAGTGTTTATTGTAAACTCCAGCTAAAGCTTCAAGTAGCACTATTGATTTCGGAGCTACTTTCAATTCTGACGGGATTTGGCCAATTACATTATCTTTAACAATAATACTTTTAACTTCTGCAGGTAAATCTTTTAAATACGGCAAATTATCGAATATCTGCTTAGCGATTGTATTTGGATCCGGGGTTTTTAATTTCATATTTGTTAAAATTGTCACAATATTCGCCTGGGTCAATCCGTGCGGGCTGGCGATTTTTTTTAGTTCAGCTGCAAATCCATTGTCAGGTTCTGGAATCCCGGCGTTGAAAGTTATCGAAGCTTCCGGTGGCAAACCTAGATTCTTTAGAGTTGCATTGAGTGTCGTTTTAATGACTTCTTCACGAGTATGTTTGAGGATAGCTGTTGCATTAGTGTCCCCATCGTTTTTTAACCCGATCACATCCATTGCTGCTTTCACATCGTTTAGTTTTGAATCCGCCTTTTTAATGATAAGAAGTTGATCTTTGACTTCTGTAGGTGTTTTGGCAGCCAGTTTCTTTTTCTCAGTCAGTCCAGTTATTGCATCATTGACTGGAATGCCTTTTAATTCATCTGTGATTTCTTTTTTACGATAAGCTGCGGGAATTTCGTCAATTAAAGTGGGCACTTTTAGCTCGGCTAATGGAGCTGCTAACTCCGCAGCGGTGTTTGTTTTGACTTTTATTGCACCTATTGCTGCGGTAAAATTTTTAGCTTCATGGAGATCAGTAGCTCCTTGAATTGCCCGAATTATATCAACTTGATCTTTAAGTTCGGGTATCGCATCTACTACTTGAAGTAATTCAGCTTTTCTTAGTTCTAAAAGGATTTTATTAGCTAATACGTCGTTATCTTTCCCTTCAAGGCTTCTCACAATAGCTTTTATTTCATCAGCAGATGACGCTGGATTAAATAATTTTTTAAAATCTCCCGAATCCAATGTTGCAAGATGGGGGGATTTGTCAAGATCTTTTATTCCAACTTTTGATAATAAACGTATACGATAAGCATTTACAGCAGCTACGGCAACCTCTTCAGCTTTTGCATCAGCTAATCCTAATTTTAAAATTTCAGTTTTTAACTCACTGCTTTTCTTATCAATAGGATTTTGGATCAAGCTGATAATATCTTCGAAGTCCTTATCTTTTGAAAGTTTCGTTGCAAAGCCAGCCATTGTAAAGTCCGCTTCTTTTAAATGTGACTTAGCATCAAGCATGGGGTTCATAGCTAAAATTGCTTTAGGTTGCCATACAATGACCTTTCCTAAGCTGGCTGCTTGTCTTGCATCGACGCCTAAACTTTTCATAGCATTTACAGTGTCTGTATATGACGTTTTGGGATCTATTTTATTAAAGTGTGCTTTATATTCGGGTTTGTCTACTAATAATTTTAAAATATTGTCATCAATTGTAAGGCTAGGAATTTTAGCATTTGCTAAATCCTTATTTAGTTTTGCATTAATTTCATCTTTATATTTGGCTACGTTGGCTGATACATAGGCGTCTCGCATAATAGGATAAAATGTGCCTACTGCACTTTGCAAACTACCCTTACTACTAAATTTTGTACCTTCATAAATTTTGTCCTTTGTTACAGGTGTTGTTTCCTTACTAGCTGCTGCTAGTAAAAATCCAGCTACTCTCTCATTAGGAGGCGATTTTGCATCTTTTGAATCGAGCTGACTTTGTAATTGAAACAATTCCGATTTTTTGGCATCTAATCCTGTTAGCATTCCTTTTTTTGTATGATACGGCTCTTTTTTTTCTAATTCTGCTTTTACAGCAACTAAGAATGCAGCTTCTTCGGCTTCTTTGGAAGTTGAATTAAAATCTGTTATAAGATTTGTCGTAATATTTGGAACATAATTTGCCCAGTCTTTTTGGAAAGTTATATTAGCTACTGTTAGTTTATTTAATTTTTCTACCAATAAGAAATTCTTCTTGCGAATATCTATAAGAACACTCGCTATTTGTGGAGCTTGCTTTGTTGGATCTGCGTCTCTATTTTGAATTTGGTTTTTTAACGCTATCAAACTCTTCTCATTATTAGTTACAAATGTTTCTACTTGGCTTAGTGAGAAAAAATGGGGTGGCTTTTTCAATATCTCTTTCAATTCAGCTAACATCTGGGTATTTTGCTTTGCTTCTGCTTCTTTTTGTTTATCAGCAGCTATTTTCTCTTGAGCTTTTTTTTGCATTTGTCCTAAGTTAATAATTAGGTTTTGTATATTCGAAATCTTTCCTTTATTAAATCCAGTTTCTGTTACCAAATACTCAGTTAATGTCTGTGAGGTATCGGGAGTTATTATAATTTTTGTTAGAATTTTCACTAAATCTTTTTCATCTTTAATCCTCGTTGAATCTTTTACAAGATTTTTTAATTGTTGGATATTAGCATTAAAGTATTGTTCTGCGGTTTGAGGGGTAGAAGCTTTAGCACCAGTAATTAGTTCGTCATTAGTTGCCGTTTTTACCTCGTTTATTAATTGTAGAAGTGCTCGGGTTACAATTTCCTCAACTTTAGCTTCTGCAGCTTTAGTTTCATCTGCAGCCTTTTTTTCCTCATTTTTCTTGACGGCGGCAATTATCGCTTGATTGACTTCTTTAACAAGAGCTGAAGCGTCGGGGGGCAAATTGTTAAATATATTCCCATTATTTAACTGACTATCATTGCCTTTTATTTCAATCAATCGCATTGCAATTGCTAAAGGCGGATTGGTTCCATCTTTTAATTCCTGATGTAATACAGATAAAGAATCATAAATAACCTTATTTTCGGCTAATTTTTTTAGTAGCTCTTTGCTTTCAGAAGCCCCTAATTCTTTAAAAGGACTTAAAGAGGTTAATGCATTAATCACTTGTTTTGCAGTCGCAATTTTTTTCTCTTCTGCAGCTTTAATTTCAGCTGGAGTAGGTCCGGCGGGTGGAGGAGGAGTGGCTGCTTTAATTTCCGGTCTAATAGTTGCTGCAAGTCCCTTATCTAATCCTAAATGTTCGAGTACTTCTGCGAGCTCCGCTTGTTTTGCTAATGGATTTTTAAGAGTTACAAGATCCTGGTCAAAAGTTGCAGAAGCAGCAAGTGTTTTACCCTGTGCTAAATTTATTTTAGCAAGAGCGTCTTTGACTTCCTTCGGAACGTCTTTATCATTAATTAATTGATGACGTCTAGTGGCGGCAGTAATTAATTCAACGGGTACCGTTACCTTTAGTCCCGCAAGTTGTGTAAAATCAGGGGAAGGTAATTGAATAGCAGCTAATTCTGTATCATAGGAAGCAGCAGCTGCTAGATCATCTTCTTTCATTTCTATTTTAAATTCTGGTGTAATATCTACCTCTTGGCCAAATATAGCAATAAGTATCGCCTTATTTAATGCTTGAGATCTAGGGGTGGCCATAGTTTTATCCTCTTTAGTATCGCTATCTAAAATTATACCAGGTGATGCTGATGTTGTGGTGTCTACAGGACCAGCTGAAATGCTGGCGGCTTGGGCCTGGAGAGCTGGAATAGCTAATATTTGCATTGTTTCAGCCAAAGCTTGTTGATCTTCTGGGCTGGCAACGCCAACCGCTTTTAAGGCGTCTTTTGCATCGTTTACAGGGGAAACTTGTGTTTTATACAATCCTGCAAGAACTTTAGCAGTTTGTTGTGCATTATCTTTTGGAGTAATTTGTTGAATAATAAGAGCTATCTTATCAGTTTGTAATGTTTTGAAGTCTGAATCTGCAGTAAACGGTGCAATGGTTTTTAATATAGAGAGAACACCACCTAGAAAAGTTAATGCTGATTCTATTTGTAATTTTAATTCAGCTGCTGCTTTTTCAGCAGCTGCTTTTCTTGCACGTTCTTCAGCTTCAAGTCTCTGTTTTTCTAATGCCGATGTCTTAGCCAAAAGTGCTTTACCCATTTCGCTATTCGCAAACTCTGTGAATCTTAATACCTCAGCAAGGGCATTAGGATCTGTACCCGTTAAGGCAGCTTGAACCGCGTCTTTTTCAATTCTTTCCGATTTTGCGTGTCGATCCTTTAAGGTCTTCAATTTGTCCGCTAGCAATTCTCTAGCTTCTGGAGTCTTAATTTTATCAAGCAGGTTAGTCGTAAGTAATGTTGTGTTCGTATCATCGTTTAATTTATTACGGGCAGCTGGTCCATCGTAACCCTCCATCTTTTCATCAGGTATTTTATTTACTCTTTGGGTAATTAATTCCTGAATGGCTGTTTTCAGATTTTGTTCTGCTTTGTCTTCTTTTGCTTTTTGTTTTTCTTCCCTTACTTGACGTTCTTTTTCTTCGTGTTCTTTGCGTTCACGATCTGCTTGTTTTTGGAGTTCTGAACGAATCGTTTCTGTTAATATTTTTTGAGTTGCAATTGTAAAAGTGTTTAGTGCGGTTGTTAAGGCATTTTCTATTGGATAGGAAATAAAGAGCGGAGTGCTGAATTCATTAATAATTTTGCCATCCTTAGTAATGCGAATTTTTGAACTTAATAAAGTATTTAATTCAGCGGTTGCCTTCTGAATAGGCTGCGGCTCTTTTTGATCCTTATCAATATAATGTCTTGCATAGGGCAATAGAGCTTTTTCAAGTTCGGTTCTATCGAGCGCTGCTATGCTTTTCTTTAATTCATTCTTGGCATCTCCAAAAGGAAGATTATCAATATCACTTTGTAATTTTTGAATGAAATTGAGTAATGATTGATTTGCAACTTCTTTGTCTTCCTTTACATTAGCGACCCTTTTTTCTTCAGCTAGAAGAGCTAAATTGGCGCGATACGCACCAGCAGGTTCGGAATCAAAAATTGTCTTTGCAAGTTTTGAGCTATTTGATATTCCACGGCCAAGTAATTTATTTTGTATGGCTTCGGCGGATGCTTCTTTAAACAATGGGATTAAGATAGCGGCAACTTCTGAGGCTGAATTTATATTCTGTTTACCAAGTTTCATTAAGATAGAGCCATGCTCCAGAAATTGCGTTTTTAACTTCTCCGCATCAAATGGTGCAGCAGAAGAAAACTTGGAGTCTGCCGCGAAACTCTTAACAAGTTCGGAAACGATGCTTGCTGTTAGATTTTGTTCTTCTGCTTTTCTTTTTTGTTCCGCTTTCTCTTCTCTTTCTTTTTGTTCTCGAGCAAATCTCTCTAGGGCTTCTTTTTGTTTTCTGGCATTCTCTTGTTCTATGAGTTGGTTACGCTTTTCTTCTTCTGCAGCGCGTTGCTTTCTCTCCTGTTCGCGGCGTAGTTCATATTGTGCTGCAGCGTCGCTGATAGCTTTGCTACGTTGTACTTCACTTGCTTCAAAAGCTATTTTTGCTTCTCTTTCAGTTTGCTCCCTAAAAGCGCTTTCAGCCCCTTTAAGGCTACTATTAGCTTCTTGAATTTGCGATAGCGTGTTTTGAAGGAACAAGGCAAATGCATCTGTCACAGCAGTCTTTATTTTTTCAGAAGTTGAAATGGTTATTGGCGTTTTTTCTGAATAAATTTGAGTGAGTTGGCCCCCAAGTTCATTAATTTGCTTAGCATCTAATTCATTGGCGAGGGATTCTAAAGTATCATAGAGTGTTTTGGCTTCTTGAATGATCGCATCTCTAAATTTTTGAGATTTATAGTCGGGCGCATAGCTTGGAGAATCCTTGGGAATATTTGATAACCATATTGAAGCAAGCTCAACTGTACCTGTGTTCAACTTGGCAAGTGCAAAGATTTTAGCTTGATCGGCTTCTTTTTTTCGTTCCCGTTCTCTTTCTGCTTCACGGATTTGTTCTAAGTGTGCTTTTTCTTCTTGCTCTTTCTTTTCTCGCTCAGCTGCTTCTTTTCGTTTGCGTTCTTCATCTGCAGCGGCGCGTTCGGTTTCTTCTCTAACCGATGGTGCTGGCGATGCTGCTTGTATACTCGGACTACTGACAGGTTGTTGTTTGTGTTCTTGTTTCTTTTCTTCAGCAATAGATTGTATCCGTGCTGTCACTGCTTGTTGGTAAGCAGTGACAAGGTTCACAATGGTTTCTTGTTCAATAGAAGATAAACTGGCAGGATCTATCCCTATTTTTGAAAGAAGTGGCTTAATGGTGTCCGGAGTTGCTTTTGCATCCCCATTTGCAATTAAAAATTTTATTATTTTATCGACTGCGTCATCCTTCGCATCACTCGGTTTTTGCACTTTTTTCAATTTGTTTTTTAATATTCTAAATCCTTCACCTTGTGTGTTTAACAAATTCAATTGTTTTTCATCTGTAAAAGGTGGGGTCGTTTTTAATTGTGTTTTTACTTTGGATAAAATTTCTGAAGAGACAACACTTTCTATTAATTTGGATTTTAGATGAGTTGAGCCATCTGGATTTGTAATGCTCGCAAATTGAGTTTTTAGGGCTTCATTGGGGGATAAGATCTTTCCAAATGCTGAACCTACTTTATTTATTGAAACATGTGATGTACCAATTCTTGTGCCTGGTAATTTATTGACGGTGAGATCTTCTATTTGAAGATCCGACTGCTCTTTAAGCGATTCTAAGTTAAGAGCTTGGTAAATTGATGCATAAACTTTTCTATGAGGTCTTTCATTTTCAGAGTTTGGACTGCTGATATAGCTTGGGTCTTTTACCTTCTCCGCAATAGTTTGTCTATTGAACTTGAACTCCATTGGTTTTACAGAGACGGCATGGATAGTAATAGCAGAAATATTGGTCAGTGTCACTAAAGCATCTTGCAGATTAGAATGCCATGCTTTAATTTGTTCAATAATAGCAGCTAAATGTTCGGGTAATTTATATTCTTTGAATTCCAATAAACCTGAACTATTAAAAACAGGTACTCGAGTATTTACAGATCCGTGTTTCGCCCATGTCGTTAAATTTTCATCTGTAAACAATGTACTTTGTAAGGTGATGAGGATTTGATTAAAAGTTGCTTTTTCTTTATCTGCTTTTAATTCTACGTGTGTTGATTCATGCTTAGAAATTATTTTTTTAACTTCACTTTTATAATGTTTAGAAGGCGTCAGTGGTTCTGCAATAATGGAGTAATTTCCTCTTATATAACCAGCCATTTCACGAATCAATTGATTGCTTTCCTCTCCATCTTTATTTCGGAGAATATTTAAAGTGTTGTTATCAATTTTTATTATTAAAGAGGGTTTTTGATATAAGTCTTCTGATGCAGGCTCTTCAATGTCTAATCCTTCGCCTCTTAATTTTCCTAATGGAATTAAGTTATTCCTATTAAATTCATCAAAATCCAGGATTGAAGGAAGTTGTAATGCGATAAATACACTTTTGCCATTTTTTAAGACAATTTTATATGGCATCAGAACTGGTTCTATATGCTGCATTCGTATCTAACCTCAATAGGAAATTAAACACATTAATTACTATATTATAATCAATTTCTTAATAAAGTATTAAATTTAGCACGAATTATGGCATTTTTTTAAGATCTTTAAACTTTGGGTATAGTTTGAAATCTAGCTTTTAAACAATTAGTTAAAGGAAATATTGCCAATAAAAACTTATAAGTTCTTATGCTCGATTTTCAATAATACTTTGGGAATTGACCGGGGTTTAATCAATACCCTCATCCCCCGCCCTTCTCCCCTCGCAAAAAACGCTCCGGGAGAAGGGAGCGTTATTCACCTGCAATCATATTAATAATTCCTGAAAAATCCATATCACCATGACCCTGATTAACAAAAAGAGAATATAATTCCGCAGCTTCAGCACCAAGTGGAATCACTGCATTTACACTCTCTGCGGCACGTTGTCCAAGTCGCAAATCTTTTAACATCATTTTTGCCATAAATCCGGCTTGAAAATCATGGTTAGAGGGTGCTTTTTCAACAATGCCTGGAACAGGGCAATAGCTTGTCATCGACCAACATTGTCCTGAGGCATTGGAACTAATTTCAAAAAATTTTTTCGGATCTAATCCTAATTTTTTTCCCAACGTAAATCCTTCACTGACAGCAATCATGGAAATGCCTAAAATTAAATTGTTACAAATTTTGGCGGCTTGCCCACTACCACCTATGCCAGCATGGATTATCTTTTTTCCCATTTTTTCTAAAATGGGTTTTGCACGCAGAAAATGTTGTTCACTACCACCCACCATAAAAGTCAACGTAGCCCCTTCTGCACCAGCAACTCCGCCCGATACAGGAGCATCGACCATGGCAATAGAAAAATCTTCAGTTTTTTTATGTAATTCGCGAGTGGTAGTGATTTCTATAGAAGAAGAATCAATATATAAAATATCTTTTTTAGCATTCGCAAATAATCCATTTTCAGACAAACAAACTTCTCTAACTTGTTGTCCAGTTTGTAACATAGTGATGAGCACATCGGCTTGTTGCGCTACTTCAGCCAATGATTTTGCGGGGACTCCTCCATCTGCAATTAAAGATTGCATTGCAGCGGGTGACACATCATAAACTGATAATTTGAAACCCGCTTTCAATAAATTTTGTGCCATGGGATGTCCCATATGACCTAAGCCAACAAAGCCAATATGCGTCATTTCAATTTTCTCCTTTTTAAAATCAATGTGTCGGCATATTAAAATCAGAACCTAATTTTGTATCTTTTAGCCAACGTTGCGTGATGGTTTTTAATTTCGTATAAAATTGAATACCCTCTTGACCATGCATGTGAATATCACCAAACAGCGAGCGCTTCCAACCTCCGAAACTATGGTAAGCAACCGGAACCGGAATAGGAATATTAACGCCGACCATGCCGACTTGAACTTTATTAGCAAAGGTACGCGCAGCTTCTCCATCGCGAGTAAAAATTGCTGTTCCATTTCCATATTCATGTTCATTTATCAATTTCAATGCACTATTTAAATCAGGGACATGCATGATAGATAACACTGGTCCGAAAATTTCTTCTTTATAAATTCGCATTTCAGGTTTTACTTGATCAAATAAACACGGTCCGATAAAGAATCCTTTCTCGTAATCTTTTGGTTTATAACTGCTACCATCAATTACTAATTTCGCGCCTTCTTTTACCCCTAAATCGATATAAGATTTTACTCGTTGCCAATGCGCTTCCGTCACTAAAGGACCCATCTCGACATCGGCCATGGAACCTGGGCCAATTTTTAATTTTGCAACTCGGGGTTTTATTTTTTCTATTAATTCATTTGCGACTTTATCACCGATTGCAACGACCACAGAAATTGCCATACAACGTTCACCAGCTGATCCATATGCTGCGCCGACTATCGCATCAGCTGCTTGATCTAAATCTGCATCGGGCATTACAACGCCGTGATTTTTTGCACCGCCAAAAGCCTGGGCACGTTTACCATGCGAAGTCGCTGTTTTATAAACTTGTTCAGCTACTGCCGTTGATCCTACGAAACTAACCGCCCTGACATCTTGATGAGTTAATAATGAATCCACTGCTTCCTTGTCGCCTTGAACTACATTCAGAACTCCATTCGGAACACCGGCTTCTTTTGCTAATTGCGCAATGCGAATCGCACAAGAAGGATCTTTTTCAGATGGTTTTAATATGAAGGTATTGCCACACGCAATTGCCATCGGGAACATCCAGAGTGGAATCATGGCGGGAAAATTAAATGGGGTAATCCCAACACAAACTCCCAGAGGCTGGCGGACTGAATAGCTATCGACTTCTGTAGCAACTTCTTCTGTATAACTCCCTTTTAAATAATTCGGCACACCACAAGCAAATTCAACCACATCTATTCCTCGTTGAATTGATCCCCGTGCATCCGTTAAGGTTTTACCATGCTCTTGGGTGATGAGTTTAGCTAATTCATCAATGTGTTGTTCGAGTAATGCTTTAAATTTGAATAAAATACGCGCTCGACGTAGTGGTGTAGTTGCAGCCCATGCTGGAAAAGCTGCTTTTGCAGCTGTTATGGCTTTATCAATGATATTTTTATCAGCCATGACAACTTGTCCGATCACATCTCCTGTAGCAGGATTATAGATGTCTTGCATTCTTCCCGAAGCAGAAATGATGTCACCGTTGATAAAATGTGAAACGTGGTATGGCATAGAATTCCTTCCTGTAGCAACCGTTAAAAAATAAAGTCCCCATTGTATGCGAAAATGTTATTTGCGTCATAGTTATGATATTTTATATTAATCAGTCAGCGGGAACTTTGAACGAGGATACGTTATGAGTCTCTTCCGCCGTAAACCATTAATACAAACACCCAAAGAAGATGTTTCTTTACATCGTAGCTTAACCGCTTTTGATCTTACCTTGTTTGGTATTGGTGCCATTATTGGTGCTGGCGTGTTCGTTTTAACAGGGGTAGCCGCTGCAACCAAGGCGGGGCCCGCTGTTACTATTTCTTATATCATCGCAGGACTTGCCTCACTTTTTTCAGCGCTTGCCTATGCAGAACTTGCCGCCAGTATTGGAGGTTGTGGCAGTGCATATAGTTATTCTTATGCGGGTTTTGGAGAGTTTGCTGCATGGATTATCGGCTGGGATTTATTACTTGAATATTCGATGAGCGTATCAACAGTTGCTATTGGTTGGTCTGGATATGTCCATAATACATTAGAAAGCATGGGAATTCATCTTCCCTCTTATTTACTAACCAACCCATTTGAAGGGGGGGTTATTAATTTACCCGCTGTACTCATCATAATGATCTTAACTTTCTTATTGTGTATCGGGACTAAACAAAGCTCTCGTTTTAACATCGCCATTGTTTTTGTAAAATTAGCCGCTATTGCAATTTTTGTCTTTGTCGCCAGTCAAAACTTCAACAGCAATAATTGGAATAATTATTTTCCTTTTGGATGGACAGGAGTCGTAGATGGGGCGGCATTAGTATTTTTTGCTTATATTGGATTTGATGCCGTTTCAACTGCCGCCGAAGAAGCTATAAATCCACAACGTGATCTTCCTATTGGAATTCTTTTGTCAGTCATCATTTGCACATTAATTTATATCCTGGTTGCTGCATTACTAACGGGGATAGTTCCATATACTCAATTAAATGTACCTTCGCCAGTTGCAGAAGCTTTATTACGTATCGGTCATCCGATTGCCGCAGGACTAATTGCCGTTGGTGCGATTGCTGGACTTACTACCGTGATGTTAGTCATGTACTATGGTTTAACTCGCGTTTGCTTGGCGATTTCTCGGGATGGATTATTACCCCCATTTTTCTCGCAAATTAACCACCGTACAAAAACACCTGTTCTGATTATCATTTCAAGCGGGATTATCATTGCAATCATTGCTGGTTTTGTTCCGATTGAACAAGCCGCGCAACTTGTTAATATCGGAACACTTGCTGCTTTTCTGCTAGTTTGCGGTGGGGTGATGTTTTTACGTCGGGCACAACCGAATTTAAGCCGACCTTTTAAACTACCGCTCAATCCAATCATTCCCTTGTTAGGAATCATTTTTTGCTTTTATCTCATGTTACATTTAACACTAATTACATGGGGTCGTTTCTTTATATGGTTAGCCATCGGGATAATTATTTATTTTTTCTATGGAAGAAAACATAGCAAATTAAATTTGGAAAAACCGCGGGACGACGCGTAGCAAAAAGCGCTCCGGGAGAAGGGAGTTATTCTTTCATTTTAGAAATGGCGATATTCACTTTAGACTGAGGTTGCCGACCCAAATATTCAGTAATGAATCTACCCGCTTTAATTAATTCATTCAAATTCACACCGGTTTCAATTTCTAAACCATTTAACATATACAGTACATCTTCCGTGGCAACATTACCGGATGCGCCTTTTGCATAAGGACAGCCACCTAAACCAGAGACTGCACTATCTATGACATGGATACCCATTTCTAAAGCTACATAAATATTTGTTAACGCTTGGCCATAAGTATCATGAAAATGCACGGCAATTTGTTCGACTGGAATTTTTTTCATGACGGTTTCTAACATTGTTCTGGTTTTTTTAGGAGTGCCTACACCGATAGTATCTCCTAAAGAAATTTCATAACAACCTAGTTGAATAAGTTTCTCTGCTAATTCCGCCACAGCATTTGGACTTATTTCACCTTCATATGGAGATCCTAAAACACAGGAAAGATAACCTCTCACTCGAATATCCTGTTGTTTTGCTGCCTTAATAATGTCGGTAATTATGTTTAAGCTTTCAGTAACAGTGCTATTTGTATTTCGCAATGAAAATTCTTCTGAGGGCGTAGTAAAAACTGCAATTTCTTTTACGCCAACCGCCAAAGCATTGGTAAACCCGGCCATGTTCGGAACTAGCACCGGAAAATTGATAAACTCCGGTTTGGTAATTCCCTTGAATACGTCGCTATGATCAGCCATTTGTGGAATCCATTTCGGCGATACAAAGCTAGTTGCTTCTATTACTTTTAATCCGGTATTGGCTAAGCGATTAATAAATTCGATTTTTACTGAAGTAGGTACGATCTTAGTTTCATTTTGCAAACCATCACGAGGACCCACTTCAACGATTTTAACTGATTTTGGAAATCGCATTAACCCCATATTGGCACTCGCTTTTCCAAAAAAGCATGCAAGCCTTCTTGAGCATCCGTACTCGCTCGCATCGTTGCTAAATGTTTTGCGGTAAAATCTAATAATTCCTCTGATAATTTGGCTTGAGCAACTTGCGCAATCAGAGATTTTGCAGAGCTAACAGCATGGGGACTATTTTTTAATACTTCTTGTGCGCAGGAAAAACCTATCGTATTTAATTCATCGGGTGAAACAATTTTATGAATCAAACCCATTTGCAATGCTGCATCTGTACCAAATTTTTCAGCAGTCAAAAAATAGTATCGTGCAGCACGCTCACCAATTGCAGCAATAATATATGGGCTGATAACTGAAGGAGTAAGACCTATTTTTACTTCGGAAAAACAAAAACTACTGTTCTTAGCTGCAATTGCTATATCACAACATGCTATGACACCCAAGCCACCACCTAAAGTTGCGCCATGAATGAGTGCGATAGTGGGTTTAGGAAAAGTGTTAAGAGTATGTAGCAATAATGCTAATTGTTTAGCATCTGCTACATTATCATCATATGAATTTTTAGCAATTTGTTGCATCCAACCAATATCAGCACCCGCACAAAAATGCTCGCCCTGCCCTGTGATAACTACTACATAATTTTTTTTATCAAGGGCTAGTATTTCTAATTCTCGAGTCAATTGCTGGATGAGCGCGGCATTCATCGCATTGCGTTTTTCAGGTCGATTCAGACTAATCAACGCAACGCCAGGACACCATTCAGAAACTGCAACGACAGCTTCATTTGACATAATTACATCCTGAATAAACCAAAATGGGTTGGCATAATAGGCGCATTTAAAGCAGCAGATATACTTAGTCCTAAAATTCGTCGTGTATCAACTGGATCTATCACACCATCATCCCAGAGTCTTGCACTTGAATAATAGGCATGCCCTTGACGCGCATATTGCTCTAAAATAGGAGCCTTAATATTATCTTCCTCTTCTTGGCTCCATTTTTTTCCTAGTCTTTCTTTTTTCTCCCGGGTGACTTGCGCTAATACATTAGCGGCTTGTTCACCACCCATCACGGCAATACGAGCATTTGGCCACATCCATAAAAAGCGGGGTTCGTAAGCTCGACCGCACATCGCATAATTCCCAGCACCAAAACTTCCACCAATAATGACTGTGAATTTGGGAACTTGCGCACAAGCAACTGCAGTTACTAATTTTGCGCCATGTTTTGCTATGCCTTCTGACTCTACTTTGCTGCCGACCATAAATCCGGTGATATTTTGTAAAAAAACCAGAGGAATACCGCGTTGGCAACATAACTCAATAAAATGCACACCTTTAAGCGCAGACTCAGAAAATAAAATACCATTATTTGCAATGATACCCACTGGCATCCCATAGATGTGAGCAAAACCGCAAACTAAAGTTTTACCATACTGAATTTTGAATTCATCAAATTCAGATCCATCAACAATTCGTGCTATAACTTCACGAACATCAAATGGATAACGCGGATCTGCTGGAATAATGCCGTACATTTCAGCTGGATCAAATATAGGTTCTTTAGGTTCACGTAAGACTAATGACATTTTTTTCTGATAATTTAAATTTGCAACTGCACGTCTTGCAATTGCAATCGCATGCTCATCATTATTCGCATAATGATCAGCAACTCCAGAAATCCGGCAATGGACATCCGCTCCGCCTAGCGCTTCGGCTGTAACAACTTCTCCAGTGGCAGCTTTTACAAGAGGTGGGCCGGCTAAAAAAATAGTAGCTTGATTGCGTACCATAATTGATTCATCGGCCATAGCAGGCACATAAGCTCCGCCTGCTGTGCATGATCCCATGACGACTGCAATTTGGGGAATACCTTGCGCAGACATATTGGCTTGATTAAAGAATATTCGCCCAAAATGATTTTCGTCAGGAAAAACTTCGTCTTGTTTCGGTAAAAAAGCACCGCCAGAATCTACTAAATAAATGCAAGGTAATCGATTCACTTGCGCTATTTTTTGTGCGCGTAAATGTTTTTTAACAGTAATGGGATAATAAGTTCCTCCTTTTACCGTAGCATCATTTGCAATAATCATGCATTCAATATTTTGGATACGTCCAATTCCAGTGATAATTCCACTCGCTGGAATTTCATCATCATACATTTCAAAACCCGCTAATGCAGATAATTCTAAAAAATCTGAACCTGGGTCTAGAAGTAAATGAATACGATCACGCGGTAATAATTTCCCATGCTGACGATGACGTTCACGGGCTGTATCATTCCCACCTTCATAAATTCGAGATAATTTTTGTTTTAAATCTTGCACGGCTTGTTGCATTGCCTGAGTATTACGTTGAAACGTTTCATTGCTTGAATCAACTTGAGTTTGATGTGTTACCACGCTAACTCCTTATTAGTTTTTTATTTTTCACTTTCGCTAAATAATTCTCGACCAATTAACATCCGACGTATTTCTGATGTTCCTGCACCTATTTCATATAATTTTGCATCACGCAGTAAACGTCCAGTTGGAAACTCATTTATGTAACCATTACCGCCTAAACATTGAATTGCTTGTAACGCCATCCATGTTGCTTTTTCAGCAGTATAAAGAATTACACCGGCAGTATCTTTGCGTGTAATTTTTCTTACATCGGCGGCTCTAGCAGCTGCATATAAATATGATCGTGATGACATGAGTGCAACATACATATCAGCGAGTTTGGCTTGAATCATTTGAAATTCACCAATCGCCTTTCCGAATTGTTTACGCTCATGGACATAAGGAAGCACGACATCTAAGCAAGCTTGCATGATACCCACAGGGCCCGCTGCTAAAATTAATCGTTCGACATCTAAACCACTCATCAACACTTTTGTGCCGTGATTTACTCTACCTAAAATATTTTCTTCAGGAACTCTGCAATTTTCAAAAATCAATTCACACGTATTGGATCCTCGCATACCTAATTTATCAAGTTTTTGCGCTGTAGAAAAACCCGAAAAACCTTTTTCAATAATAAATGCAGTCACACCTTGAGAGCCGGCATCTTTATCTGTTTTGGCATATACCACTAATACATCAGCATCAGGACCGTTAGTGATCCACATCTTTGTTCCATTTAAAACATAATCATTTTCTTTTTTTTCTGCGCGCAACATCATACTCATCACATCAGATCCTGCATTGGCTTCACTCATTGCAAGCGCACCGATATGTTCACCCGAACATAGCTTAGGTAAGTATTTTTGTTTTTGTGTAGATGTTCCATTTAAACGAATTTGATTCACACACAAATTAGAGTGCGCACCGTAACTTAAACCAACAGCTGCGGAGGCTCGACTGATTTCTTCCATCGCAATAACATGCTCAAGATAGCCAAGACCTGAGCCGCCAAATTCTTCCTCAACGGTGACGCCTAATAATCCTAAAGTACCTAATTTCTTCCATAATTCCTGCGGAAATTTATTATTATGATCAATATCAGCAGCTATAGGAGCAATTTCGCGAGCAGCAAAATTACGTACTGCATCGCGTAACATATCGGCGGTTTCACCGAGACCAAAATCGAGATGGGATATCATGAATTAATATAGTCTCCCTGACATTATTATTTGACGGCGTACATTCCCCCTTTGTAAAAGAAGGATTGAGGGGGATTTCACTCTGCTAAATCCCTCCTAACCTCCCTTTTTCAAAGGGAGGGACTTTTTATTTTTGTTCTAAGCTTTTAACCACCGCTGCTAAAAATCGAGTCGCTTCTCCACCTGTCACAGCCCGATGATCAAACGTCAGTGATAACGGCATAATACGACGAATTGCCATTATTCCATTATGAGCAATGACTTCATCACGACTTCTGCCGCATCCCAAAATAGCCACCATCGGCGGAGTCACAATAGGAGTCGCATATCGGCCAGCGATCATTCCAAAATTTGATAAGGTGATGGTCGCACCATGTAATTCACTGGGCGCCACTGTTCGAGCTTTTACGGATTTTTTAAATGTATCAATTAAACCACGTAATTCTTCTGGTGATTGCTTTGCAACATCTTTTAACACTGGAACGAACAAACCTTCTTGGGTATCCATCGCTAAACCCACATGAATTTCATTCAATAAACAACGCTCCATATTTTTGCCATCGTACCACGCATTGAGTGAAGGCTCTGCTTGTACGCCAGCTATAATCGCATTGATTATGCGGACGGTAATATCACAATTAGGTGGTAAATCTGAAATATCTGCATCTTCAAACAATGTAACTGGCACCACTTCTTGATGTGATTGCGTCATGGCATGAGCCATTGCGCGACGAACTCCATGTAAAGCTTCTACATTGCCTGGCAATTTTTTCTTTGGGCCAGCAATTTTTTTCACATCTTCAATAGTGATTTGACCTTGTGGTCCTGTCGCCTGAACGGTTGCTAAATCAACATTTAATTCTTTTGCTAATGCGCGAACTGCTGGCATTGCTTTAATTGATGTAGATGTTGCTTGTCTAGCAGCACCAATAATCATATCACCGGCATCCAGAACAGTAGAACTTTCTTCTAAACTTCCAACGACTGTGCCCTTATCTTTTTGGGAAACTTGTTCTTCCCCTTCAAATTCAACTAAAGCAGCACCTGTCGGAATGATATCACCCACTTTTCCATGCAACTTAGTAATTTTCCCTGCTTGTGGTGCTGGAACATCGACAACCGCTTTTGCGGTTTCCATGGAAACCATCGGTTGATCTACTTTTACAACATCACCTTCTTTGACATACCATTCATGAATTTCTGCTTCAGCTAAGCCTTCACCTAAATCGGGTAAATAAAATGTTTTCATGCGTATTCCATTATGTTGTGAACTGCGTCTAAAATTTGATTTTCATTGGGTAAATAATATTTTTCTAAACGAGCATAAGGCACGATAGTGTCATAGCCAGTAATTCGTTGTACTGGAGCTTTGAGTGAAAACATCGCTCGTTCAGCAATTTGCGCTGAAATTTCCGCACCTACGCCACACGTGCGAGCTGCTTCATGAATAATTATGCAACGTCCAGTTTTCTCAACAGACGCCAAAATAGTTTCCATATCTAGCGGCTTAATGGTTGCTACATCAATCACTTCAGCATGAATACCTTCTTTCGCTAACATGTCTGCTGCCGTTAAAGTTTCTTTTACCATAGCACCCCATGTGACAAGCGTGACATCTGTGCCCACTCTTAATGTGAAACAGACGTCTAAGGGTAAAGCTTTTCCATCATCAACAACATTTTGCTTTGCCCAGCGATACAAACGAGAAGGTTCTAGAAAAACAACAGGATCGGGATCTCGAATTGAAGCCAGCAACAATCCATATGCTCTAACCGGAGAAGATGGAATGACAACTCGCAATCCGGGAATATGAGCTAACATAGCTTCCGTACTTTCAGAGTGATGCTCTGGTGCGCGAATACCACAACCATACGGTGCTCGGAATACAGCTGGGCAACTCATGCGGCCGCGCGTACGATTACGGATACGTGCAGCATGATTTATTATTTGATCAAGGCCCGGATAAAGAAATCCCATAAATTGAAATTCAGCGACTGGTTTTAATCCTTGCGTTGCCATACCAATTGCTAATCCTGCAATCATTGATTCTGCTAAAGGTGTATCGCGTACTCGTTCAGGGCCAAACCGATCTTGCAACCCTAATGTCGCCCTAAATACTCCGCCATTTTTTCCGATGTCTTCCCCTAACACTACAACATTAGAGTCTGCTTGCATTTCGTATGCTAATGCAAGATTAATCGCTTCCACCAGGGTAATTTCAGCCATAAGTGACTCCTAAACTTTTTAGTTGTTCTCTTTGGTCTGCGTAAGCATCCGGCAACTTGGCATATAAGAAATCCATCATGGATTCGAGAGGTGCTGACGATACATTCAAATATTCAGCTACGATTTTTTCAACTTCTAACGAACACTCTGTCTGCAATTGTTCTTCTTTCCCAGCATCCCATTCTTGGATCGATTCAAGATAACGACGCAATCGTCCAATAGGTTCTTTCGACCATTCGCTCTCACGTACGCCTTTCGGTTCATAACGATTGGCATCATCAGCCGTCGTATGATCACTATGTCGATAACAAATGATTTCCAAAAGTGTCGGCTCATTTTTTTCACGAGCTGTTTTTAATGCTTCAGCTGTACGCTCTCGAACAGCGATGACATCATCACCATCGACTTGTTCACCCGAAAATCCAGCTGCTATGGCTTTTTGTGCAATTGTTTGTGCAGCAGTTTGTGCACTACGTGGTACAGAGATTGCCCATTGATTATTGCAAATCACAAATACGACAGGCAATTTCCAAACTCCTGCCACATTCATTGCTTCATAAAAATCACCTTCTGAACTGCCGCCTTCTCCACACATTGCTAAAACAGCACGTTTTTCATGGCGAATTTTTAAAGCTGTTGCAACACCCGCAGCATGCAAGGGTTGACTTCCGACCGGAACGCTGTAAGGAAAATTATTATCAGCAGAAGCGAAAGCATTGCCGCGTTCATCGCCCCCCCAATATAAAAGTATGTCGGATAATTTCACGCCCCGCTGCATTAATATGCCAGCATCCCGATAATAAGGTACAAAAATATCGGTTTTATCCATCGCATTTCCTACACCGACAAAAACACCCTCTTGTCCACGCGTAGATGGATACGTACCCATTTTTCCGGTACGTTGCAAAGCAATGGCTTTAGTATCAAAAACTCGATTTAATACCATTAGGCGATATAAGCGAATTAAATGCTGAGGATCTTTCGCAAATGAAGGCAAATCGCCCACAATTTGGCTCTCTGCATCAAGGTATTGGTAATAGGGAACTTCAAACCGCGCAACAATTTTCACGTAATAGCTCTCCCTGGCAAAACAACATGGTGTGAAAGGGTAGCGATGACCTATCTATGAGTCAACAAGTTTTAAGAATTCCTTAAGCTTTGCTAGTGTACGATGCAAAAAATGTTATTTCTTCGCGTCGTCGACTTTTAATTCAATATATTAAAGTCGATGGTTTACTTTTTATAAAAAATCTACAGGAGGTATGTCGTGCCTTTTCCAGATCTGGCAAAGTTAAATAAAATTTTTGACACCTACATCACCGCACTTGACTCCCAACCTATGTATAAAAGATTTTCTATAGCTATTGTGAACTCGGGTAAATCATGGCTTCCGCAACATCAAGATAATGAGTACATCATGGATCGTCTTGATGATACTAAAAAAGGAAAAATTGAAGGTTTTAAGGCCAAATTCTCTGAAGCTGCCGCTAAAAAAACTAATTGGGTTGCTGCTTGGATTAGCATTCAAGATGAATTAGATGATAATTTAGCAAAAGTTAAAATAGCAGAAGCAGTCCATGAATCTAAATTTGCTTTAGCACTTCGGGCCGCCAGTGTAATCATTTGTAGCAGCTTGTGCGAAGAAAAAGAATTTCAAGATGAAATAGATAAGTATGTCGCTATGTTAAATGAAGTCGACAATGGAATATCTGATACCGAAACCGCTGGACATAAGCCTTCCTCTGTTCAAATTAATCAACGCAATAGTCTGCTCATTAAGCTCGCTAATTTCGGTGAATATAAATTTACGATTAAAGCTACTCAATTAGGGTTGCTTGATAATTTTGAAAAGCCTGATCTTTCTTTTATGCCAAAAGTTTCTTTTAATCCTTACCTATCTAAAGATGCTGAAATTAATACACATGTACCTTGGGCTTATCAAAAAATTCTTCCCGAGGTCTATTCCTTTAGGACCACTCATCATAAATGGCCTTCCAAAGTAGAGTGGGATAAAGAGAAAACTAAATCTACTACTGAAATTAAAGAAGTGAAGTTAGAAAACAAAGAGGCAAAAGCAGCAGAAGTAAAAGTTACTATTTCAACACCTGCTGGAGTTGGTAATTCAACTTCACCCGATGCAATTAGATCAGTCAAAGCCAGTACACCTGGACGGTCACAAGTTGAAAATAAAGACCCTATTCCTGAAAGAGTGGTGGTCGGTTCACTTGCTCCTACTGTTGTAGCTAGAGAAGAAAAAGATGAAGGAATTGATGAATTTGCTATTATAGATGATTTTCAACCAAGTCCTTCTCCGGCTTCTTTATCTCACACAGCAAAAGTAATGACTAGTCTCAGCAATTCAGCTGGAGCCAGTGAGAAAAAACGTGAAGTTAAGGCTGCTGCTGTAGAGGTTGTTGAAGAAAAACCAACTAAGAGTCCTTCAAAGAAATCTAAAAAATCCCGTGAAGAAGTTGAGGCAGCTGCAAAAGCGGAAATGGAAAAAAGAAAACAAACAGCAGAAACGGTAGAAGAGCCTGAAACCCCTGCCTCAGTCAGCGGCAAACGCGGCAAGAAACATAGGTAAACTTTTACTTCCACCTTTGAAAAAGGGGGATTGAGGGGGATTTCAGCGCTGCTAAATCCCTCCTAACCTCCCTTTTACAAAGGGTGGGACGCTTAACTTGTGACCGTCTATGGTTTGTGCTAATCCACTATCTTTGAGTATTCAATACTCTCATCTCCTACTCTTCTTCCCGCATAAAAAAACACTCCAAGAGAAGGGAGGTTTCAGCTTCCGTAAAAGTTTCAATTGTAAATAGTGAAAATCACAAGCATTCAAACCAATCATGTTTACTAAAAACACATAATAATATTCTTTCCCATTCTCGATGTAATATCAGTGCTAGAATAATAGAAAACACCTGAGTTTAGTACAAAGGAGTGTGGGCCATGATGCATCGCCTTCTGTTACTGCTCTTCTTCGGATTCTGGTTATTATTGTGTTCAATCCCGACTTTTTCTGCCGAAGGCAACCCTTCCTCACCTCCACCTTATATGAATGCACCAGCTCCTTCTACACTAGCTAGCAAAATTTTTTGGGAACTCAATGATGCTCTGACTCTTTACCAAAATGCACAAGAACATCCTTGGCCTGTTATTCCTGATGAAACCCGTGTATTGAGCTTAGGAACAAAAAATAAAGCCGTGCTATTACTTCGTGAACGATTAAAAATGACTGGCGACTTATCCGCTGAAAATGACACAGGTAGAAAATACTTTGATGCTGATTTAGAAGATGCTGTGAAAGTCTTTCAAGCACGTCACGGAATGAAAGCCGATGGCGTGGTTGGACGAGATACCCGCAACGCTTTGAATATTCCCCCGGAAGTGCGGGTCAAACAAATTGCCATCAATATGCAACGCTGGGCAAATTTATCTGCTCAATTAGGTAGTCGCTACGTTATGGTGAATATTCCAGATTTTCATATGTATCTCATCGACGAAGATAGAACGGTTCTAACTCTGAAAGCTATTGTAGGGAAACGAGATCTTCCAACCCCGGAATTATCTTCTAAAATTACTAAAATTGAATTCAATCCTGACTGGGATATTCCTGACAAAATTGCACAAAACGATATTGCCCCAAAAGTATTGAATGATCCTGACTATCTATATCGGATGCATATTCGAGTATTTAAAAATCCTTCTAGCCATCACGAAATTAGCCCAAATAACATAGATTGGGAGTCTGCAGCTGAAAATGGATTAAATTATCATTTAAGACAAGATCCGGGTCCTGATAATGCTTTGGGTTTAGTAAAGTTTGAATTCCAAAACACTGAAGACGTCTACATGCATGATACTCCGGCTAAAAATTTGTTTGATGTAGATATTCGCGACTTTAGTCATGGTTGCATTCGCTTAGAAAATCCCTTTGCTCTTGTTGAATATTTAATGAAAGATGATCCAGATTGGAATGAACAACATATGCAAGAAATTCTGGATTCTGGCAAACCCAATCACGTAAAAGTCACACACCCAATTCCAATTTTTATAACTTATATTACAGCTTGGGTTGACGATGAGGGACGGCTTAATTTTCGGGATGATATTTATCAACAGGATCAATCATGAAAACATCCCTTTGAAAAACATAGGTATCTATGGTTTTCAGGACGACGTAGTATGAGGTTTATGAATTCTTTTTTGATTTAGGAGCCGCATCTTTCTCCTCGCTTGCATTAACTTTCGGAGCAGGATTTTTGGTTTCCTCATCCGCGAAAGTCATACCTTCAAACAAATTAAAAGGAGTTTGGCTTAACGACACTGAGGGTGGACTATAGGTACCTACTGCTTTTTCTTCTTCCTTTTCGTCCATTTCTTTCTTTTCATCAAATCTTTCAACTACGTCCCAGTTCAAAGTGTCTGCGTAGGTAACGGGATCACGGTCTTTGACATTTCCAGTGATAATATAAGCAGCCTCTTTAATATGAACTGGGTTTCCTTTCTTTTCTTGACCTACAAAAAATTCAGCAAGTAATTCATAAGATTTCTCAACTACCTCTTGTTGCTTTTTTCCGAGTTCAGCAACTGTCTTTTTGGGAATTTCTTCTGGTTTAAATTCGAATTCTTTAAATTCTTTGATAAGCTTAGAAATAAATTCTACTTCCTCTGGAGTTATTTCTTCCGTTCCATAATATCTAGTTTTAGGTAAATGAACACCTGATGCAGTCCCTCTAGCTTCTAAAAATGCTTCGACTTCCTTTTTTAAATCGGGATATTTATCAAGATTAAAAGCATAACAAATGCTACGTACTATCATTTTGCCAGCATTATTGGGTCCAATTTCCCCTTCGGGCTGAATTCTAGGTTTTGACATAACTTAACTCCTCGATTTAAATCGCTTTTCTATTAGTATAATCTAAAAAAAGACCTATAGAGTGAGTATGGTTTTGTTCATTTATTTTATTAAATCGATTCAATCACCTAAGCTTATGTTTGCGCTTCTAGCTAAAGCTCCTATAATGCGGGCTTTCTATTAACTAATGTGAATTCCAAATTAAGAACTTGGAAATCGCGTAACTAGGTATGAACTATGCAACGCCCCGTTTTACGCTTAAAAAAAAATGAAGATCGCCGTCTACGCGCTGGCCACCTTTGGATTTATAGCAATGAAATTGATACTGCAGCCACACCTTTAAAAAATTTCCAAGCTGGTCAAGAGGTGCAAATTGAGGCGTCTGATAAATCTCTTCTCGGAGTGGCTTATGTCAATCCGCACTCATTAATTACTGCCCGTTTGTTAAGTCGAAATCCACAGGAGCAGATAGGCGAAGATTTTTTTATTAAAAGACTTAACTCTGCCCTTCTTCTTAGAAATCGTCTATATCCCAAATCTTATTATCGACTGGTTTTTGGCGAAAGCGATTTCCTGCCTGGACTCGTCATAGATCGCTTTCATCAAGATTTAGTTGTGCAAATCAACACTGCTGGCATGGAAGCTAAGAAAGACTTCATCATTACCGCTCTTTGTAAAATACTACCCGATACCCAATCCATTCTATTTCGTAATGATAGCTCCACACGGCAGCATGAAGGATTAGATAATCAAATTTATGCAGGGTTTGGTACACCGCCCGATAAAATTATTTTGGAAGAGAACAATACCTTATTTCATGCTCCTTTATGGGAGGGACAAAAAACGGGTTGGTTCTTCGATCATCGCTTAAATCGTTCTAGGCTACAGGAATATTGCGCTGGCCAACGAGTATTAGATGTTTTTAGTTATTTAGGCGCTTGGGGAATTCAAGCAGCACAATATGGCGCAAAAGAGGTTATGTGTGTAGATTCCTCATCTTTTGCCGCGTCCTTCATTCAAGCAAACGCTGAGTTAAATAAAGTGGATGATAAACTGCAGGTTCTTTGTGAAGATGCATTTGTTGCTTTAAAGAATCTATCCCAGGCTAATGAGCGATTTGACCTTATTATCCTTGATCCTCCAGCGTTTGCCAAAAAGCAAAAGGATAAAAAAGAAGGATTACTTGCCTATCAGAGGATTAACGAATTAGCACTTAAATTATTAGTACCGAATGGCATATTAATTTCTTGTTCCTGCTCAATGCACATTGACTCACATGACTTCATGCAGTCACTTCGCCGTGCGAGTTTGCGAACTCAATGTGAGTTGCAGATTTTGGAAAGAGGTCACCAAGCCCCCGATCATCCCGTGCATCTGGCGATCCCAGAAACAGATTATTTGAAAATGGTTATTGGGCGGAAAATTGAAAAATAAGCTGGAATTTTAGAGGGGAAATAAAAACGGGGAGGATGCATGCATCCTCCCCGTTTCTTCAACATATTACTTTTTCTTGGTTTTTTTCGTTGTCTTTTTCTTGGTAGCTGCCATGGTATCTTCTCCTTAAGAATGTTAGTGAAGGTCTGCTCGAAATCTATCCGAGCAATTTAATTATATACCTTTCTGATCATTTGTGAAGTATATAATTGCAGCAATTAATTATCCCTTTTCGTCTCGTAAAAAAACGCAAAAAAAGCTTATTTTTCCTGAGTTTCTGTCCAAAGTAACAGGGTATTTTGCGACTCTTGTACTTGAGCCTGCTCCCACATTTGGCGATCTTTTTCTGGAAGATTTTCAATAAATTTTTCTAGTGTTATTAAGTCTCTTTTTATTGAAGGTAATTCTTCTAAAGCAAACTGTCTGAGTAAGGCTTTGATTTGAGGCGAATTAATTACAGTCTCTTGGGTGTACTTGCTGCGCTGGAGCCGCAAAATAGTCTGTATTGGATTCGCAGCGTACTGAAAAAAGCTTTCCATAAAATATTTTTTCTCGGACGTTGAAAGACTATCTACTTTACGGTCGATAAGTTCTTCGCGATAAAGCAAGTACATCTCTTTGAGATGTTCAGCCTGACGGTTTAATTTTTTGATGTTTGATTGGTGTTGTCTTTCTTGTTTCTGTTGCACGTCTTTGTGTTCTTGGCTTGTCTTGGCTGCCTGATAATTATTTTTTAAAGCACTCATAAAATATCCGGCAAGATTAAGCACCTTGCCCTGTTGATAATTTTTTGAAGACTCGATGATACCAATCTTCTCTACTATAAATTCTTCGTCGTATTCCCCCAAGATTTGTTGGACTTGATCTTGAGTTAATCCAAATTGTCCTATTAGCTTGGATGGTAAGGAGGTTAAAGAAGATTCCGAGGTCACCTCAATTTCATCTCCAGGATTACTGACTCCAAGCCTAGTCTTCTTAGTTCTTTCTTTTAAGCTAAATCGAATTCTTGAAACTTGTCTCCCCTCTTTTCCTAATTCAGCTTCTACTATTAAATCTGAATAAGTATTAACTTCTTCAATGGATTTATCTAAGACTCTACGTTTGAAATCCCTGAAAATGTCATATTTTCCTTCGGGGACTCCCATCAATTTACGGAAGGTTTCCATTTCAAACCATTTTGTAAATGGTAATCCTCTATAACGAATGCAATTTTCATAAAGTGCCAATCCATAACTGGATTTGAATCTCGATTGAATAAAGAGGTTAATTTTTCCGAACATGGAAGGCGAATGAAGTAGTTGTTTCATTCGAGGTGAATAGGCAAAAAAGCAAGTAGGTCCTTGTAAACTCACACTGGCTAAAATTGAGCTGGCCGTCCAATCTTCAACTCCGGTTGTATCGCTTACCACATTCCATTCAATTACGGTGGATAACAAACCTTTGAGAGCGTCTTTGATGGCTGCATGATTATTGCCATTATACGAAATCAATCGGCAAAGTTGTTTAATGCTAATTTCATGTTCTTCTTTTAGCATTAACTCTTTGTATGCATGATAAAGCAGTGCATTGCTAATTTTGCGCTGCAATAAACTTAATGTATTGGAGCAATGAATAGTAGCTGCATGCTTTTTCAATTCATGCCCAGCTGTTTTCTTTTCTAATCCCACATCCGTCACATGCTTATCCCATATCCGTCACATTCCCATCCCATGAATGTCACACGCAATCCCATAAGTGTCACAAATCATCCCATAAATGTCACATTTCTTGCTTAAAAATGTTTATTTATCAAATAGTTACTAGGGTAGAAACATATAAACATATTATTAAACAAAAGAACACAACTGCGTAGTGTTGTTTTTACTTGTAATTTTTATTTATAGTGACATTAAATGGATGATATATTAAGTTGTATCGTAATACAATCAAGGGAGCAACGACATGAAAGTTATTGCGTTTCTGAATAACAAAGGTGGTGTTGGTAAAACCACTTGCAGTAAAACCATGGCTGAATATTTGAGTAAAGTAAAAAAAATTCCTACTTTAGGAATCGATTTTGATCCTCAATGCAATTTTTCACATCAATATCTCAAAATGGAAATTGATCCTGCTGCACCTGAGGGATTAATGCCTCCTATCCATCCCGACTACAATATGGATGATCCCGATGACGCTGAATGGGATGGTCGTAGTAGTATTTCGGAAATTTTTTATGGGCAAGGTGTTGTACCCTATCCAACCTATATCGAACATTTAGATTTAGCACCTGGTCATGCAGAAAAATTGCTTGCTGCTGAATCGGTCAGAAAGTCAGAAGTCGTTGAGAAAGTGCACAAACAGTTGGCTAATTTTTTGAATTCACCAGATGTTCAGGCGACTTATAAAGCAATTGTAATTGATACTGCACCTTCTAAGGGGCCTTTAACCGTAAGCGTAATCAAAGCAGCTACTCATATTGTGATTCCTTCCGTTATGGAAGAACAACCCGTACAAGGGATATATGGAATGTTGCAGTTATGGATGCAGGAATCTTTGGCTCGTGAAAGAAATCGTCCTTTGAATTTAATTGGGATTCTTCCCAATATGTTCAAACAAACACGTTTGCATAAAGATATCTTGAAGAGCTTGCAAGATAATGCATCGATTAGCAAATACATCATGCCTGTAAAGCTAAGTCAGCGAATTGTATTTGCTGAAATCGATTCAGAGGATGCAAATCCACATTCTATCTTTGATTTTCAAGATAGTAATGTTGCCAAAACAGAGGCTTTAGAAGTTTGTGACTATATTGCAGAGAGGATTTTCATCAATGACTAAAAGGAAACGATTTGGCGTATCACAAGCTTTGACACGAGGGTTAACGGAAACTATTCATGTTGTTGAGAATAATGCTGGTATTTTTAGAAATGTTATTTTACCAATTTCACGAATTGAGTTAGATCCCGATAATCCTCGAAAACTTGCCATTTCTTTAAATGACATACAAAAAGGAATTGATAAAAAAGATGATTTGTTTGAAAGAAAGATGCAAGAACTTGAAAGGTTAAAAGAACTCGCGTGTACCATCGAAAGCAGCGGGATCATTAACCCTATCGTGGTTTATAAACGGGGTGAAGTGTATCGCGTTGTTGCTGGAGAGCGACGTTGTTTGGCTTCAATTCTTGCTGGCAAGTTGGAAATAGATGCACGGGTTTTTAATGAGAAACCTAAAGGTTATGAATTAAAGCTGATTCAATGGATTGAAAATACCGCTAGAGAAGATCTGACACTTGATGAACGTATTGGCAATATCCGAGAAATTATTCGTGAATATCAAAATCAACACGGCGAATCCAGATTAACAGCGACTTTACTTAAAAATGTCACTGGTCTTTCTTTACCTCAAGCTACCTACTATATAACTGTGCTTAATGCACCGGATGATGTGAAAGCGGCTATTGGTACAGGGCAACTTCGTAGTTTGGATAAAGCAGCAGTTGTTGCTGCAATTGATTCTATAGATCTTAGACAAGAAGCTTTGCAAGCCTGTATGGACGGCTGTACTTTAAAACACTTAAGAAAAATCGTTTCTAGAGAAAAGACTATTTCACGAAATAAATTCGTACCTAAGCTAGTAAACAAACCTGGAAGAGCAGTGACACGTGTAAATATGGGTTTTACGCTTAATACTGAAGTTATCCAAACCATTGTTAAATCCGTTTTAGAACAAAATGAATATAAGAAATATTCAGATATTTTTTCAAAAGTGGATTGGAACCATTTCGACAATGCTTCCCGGGCTTTTAAAAAGCTTGTGGAAATTTTAGAACAAGAATTTATGAGATGATGCAAATGACTAAGAAAATAATGACCTCGATTAAATTGCAAAAGTTACTACATTATAAAATGCAGCAACGAATTATCGGTGACGGATATGGGATGCGTGGCAAAAGCAAATGGATAATTGAATCTATCGAGATGTTTTTACAATTGCCCGACTATCCCTCGTTGGTTGATATTGCCGATGACATGGATCATCTATCTGAAATCATGAGTATTCGGCTTCCTGAAGATCTCATGTATAAAATCGAAGATGCAATTATTGAAGTAAGACGTAAGTATCCTGCGATGGAAGGAGTAAAAAGTAATGTGGTGAGAGCCAGCATTATGCAACGACTATTAAGAGAGCCTACTTCGGTCACCGAAGTTGATTTAACTTATTGAAAAATAATGAAATATATTGTTTTAATTGAATTTGTCGTCTTTAAGTCTCAACTATCCCACAGCAATTGAAATGTGACATCTGTGGGATAGGCATGTGAAACCCTAGTTAGAGAAGTGTGACGTTTGTGGGATGCTCAAAAATCACTGTCATTCCGCGATTTGTATGAGGAATCCAGTGATCGAAGTCTTAACTTTCTGGAATTAGTAACGAACTGAATCCTATGAAATCATTACTTTAAAGAAATAGTTTATAAAAAATGTTCTATGTGGAACTCTGTATCCCAAGGCACCTTCCTCTGAACCGACAACGTCGCCCTCGTGCGAAGACAGTCTAAGACTTCAATAGTATCATGTTGATTTTCGGCCGAAGACACGGGGGTCAAGGGGCAGCATTTATTAGTGCTATTATTTTCTATCTTGAATATAAACACCTGGCTGCGCTGTATTTGGTAGCTTAGCGTCTATTGCAATTTAAAATATGTGCCAACAAAATTATTGATTTGGGTTCCTTTAAACAAGCGAGTTAGTGCTGATGGATCCTCGCGTCTTCGGCCGAAAATCAGCACGATACTGTTGAAATCCTAGACTGCCTTTGCAACGAGGACGACGAGGGAGGTGTTTTAGCAAGAAAGCTGGTGCTAATGAGGCTGTTACTGGATCCTCGTGTCTTCGGCCGAAGACCATCAGTGAACCTGTCGAAGTCCTAGGCGGCCTACGCACGAGGACGACGAATCTGGGGTTTTAACTAAAGAGCTAGGTGCTAATGAGGCCGCTACTGGATCCTCGTGTCTTCGGCCGAAGACCATCAGTGAACCTGTCGAAGTCCTAGGCGGCCTACGCACGAGGACGACGAATCTGGGGTTTTAACTAAAGAGCTAGGTGCTAATGAGGCCGCTACTGGATCCTCTCGTCTTCGGCCGAATAACTACCGTGATACTTGTTGAGGTCCTAGGCGGCCTTCGCACAAGGACGACGAGGCCAGTGTTTTAGCAAGAAAGCTGGTGCTAATGAGAGTAATAGACAAGACAATTTCAAAAAACATTCGACTTTGGTAATTTTAAATCGAAAAAAAATTGCCGAAATTTATATATTCGGCAATGTCTTAATTTGTCTCTAAAAGGTTGAAGAAGAAAAGAGATAGCAATAAAACTATTTCTTTTACAAACGATTGGGGTCACTCAGTAAGGGGCGGTATGTTAATTCTACTCTATCTTCTTTTTCAAGATTTACGGAATAATCGGTATTATGTCTAAATCTTGAATTGATAGGATCCTTTAATACAGTATTTGTGAGAGTTGCATCACATAATTGTTCACCATGAAATAATCCCATTTTAAGCTGATTAGCTAAACTTGCGCGTCCTACGTAAGTAACTTCATCAGATTCATCACATTGCTGACTTACTTTGAAACCATTTAATTTACCATCACTAAAAATACCTTTTGCGCTGAGTATGCAACCTGGAGCTGCACTTGCGCAAATTGAAGAAGGCTCTTGCATCTCTCTATTTCCTCTTAAATAATATGTTTTAGCTACAACATTTTGAGCATTTGCAAAGCTATTAAGAGCCAAGCCTGAAACATATAAATATCCAAGCAGTAATTTAGATGGACTTGCTTCTGAAAGAAGATTTGTCACTATTGACCAGCAGGTTCTTCGATGTTTTTGAGGTCTATTAAACATATTTTTTTTATTCCTTTAAATTTTAGATTGAAACGATAATAAAAAACTTTGTGATGCTAACAACAGCATTTATAGCCATCAACTATTTTTTAGAATACTTATTTTGGCAACCAATTTAATCAAAAAACTAGACGTCATAAAGGTTGTGTCATAAAATATGACGCATAATTTATGACGAAGGTTTTTGATATGGATTTTTTCCCGTTAACTATAGCGATGGGCAAGGCTTTTTGTAATAGAAAAACAGAGTTAAATTATTTAGGAGAAAATATAAATAATTCAAAGCCTACTTTATTAGTATCGCCGAGACGATATGGGAAAACCAGTTTGGCACTCAATGCAATCTATCAATCAAAGTCCCCGTTTGCACATATTGATTTTTTATCTGCTATCAATGAAAACGATATAGAAAAAAGGGTTTTAAAAGGGGCAGGGGAGATTATATCCAAAATTGAAACCGGTATTCGTAAAGCGGTCAAATTAGCTAATGATTTATTTGCTGGTCGGGATATCAAAGTTAATTTCGGAAAAGTAGGAATTTCAATTGAAGTTGCAACCGCAGTAGAAAAGCCAGCTAATAATATCTTAAACGTTTTAGAACGAATTGATTATTTGTCACAAAAATATCGCAAAAAAATCATTTTATTTTTTGATGAATTTCAGCGGCTTTGTGAAATATCAAATGATCATTCAATTGAGAGTGTTATACGAGAAGTTGCTCAAAAATCCAAAAATGTCATGTTTATTTTTTCGGGCAGCAATCGTCATTTGTTGCATCAAATGTTTGATGATCGAAACAGACCGTTTTATAAATTGTGTGATCGAATTATTCTGGATCGCATATCAGGCAATGAATATCAAAAATATATTCAGAATGCCGCAAAGACAACATGGAAAAAATTATTAAGTGAAGAGAGTATTGCGAAAATATTGGCCACAACAGAAAGACATCCATATTACATCAATTTAATATGCTCAAAATTATGGAAAAGAGGATATCCTACTCAAGATGATGTTACGAATGTATGGGAACATTATATAAGAGAAGAACGTTCACAGGTTGCGAATGAAATAGATTTACTGAGTAAAAATCAAAGAAAATTACTAAGCGTGTTGGCACGATGGGGTGGGACAGATGCTCCAAGAAGTCGCGAGTTTGAGCAAAAAGCCGAGATGTCAGGAGCGACGATTACTCAAGCATTGGAGTTTCTGGAAAAAAGGGATTTTATTTTTAAAAATGAAATGGGTTATTATTCAGTCTTGGATCCATTGATTAAGGCTGTTTTATCAGAAAACTAATGTAGTGTTTGCCGTAATCTACCTTTTTTGAAAAATACCATATTTTCTCCTATCGGGGAAAAGGATATAGGTCAAGCTAAGGAACTTCCCCCTTTGAAAAAGGGGGGACCTTAACTCGACGGCTATGGGGTAGAGGGGAGCATTTTAAATAGAGATATATCATGGCACAAAGACTAAGAAAATTGCTGATTGGATTTATATCGTTATTTCTTTGTGCCAATATATTGGCAGACGATTCAAAACAAAATCAAACCTTAACAAAATTTATTAGCGTAGCGGACATACACTTTAATCCTTTTTACGATTGTACAAAGTCAGAAAAATCATGTGATATTTTTAATAAATTAAGCAATGCAGATTCTCAAAATTGGCACAACATATTCGAAGAGTTTTCAACAAAAAATAATTCTACTTATTTTGAAGATACCAATTATGCATTATTAAAATCGTCATTATTAGAATTGAAAGAAATAAAAGAAAAAATAAATCCCAAGTTTGTAGTTTTGTTAGGAGATTTCTTGGGGCATGATTTCCATAAATTATTTATTCTATATTCCGAAGATAAGAGCAGCAAAGCTTATGAGAAATTTGTCAAAAAAGCGATTCAGTTTTTAACTCAAGAATTCAATAATGTTTTCCCTGATATTGATGCTTATCCTGTGGTAGGTAACAATGATTCTTATTCAGGCGATTATAAAATGATACCTCGAGGTAATTTCTTTAATGAAACCTCAATAACTTGGGCGCGGTTAATAAAAAACAAAACTAATCAAACTTCATTTCAAAAAGACTTTCCTGTTGCAGGATATTATTCTGTTAATGTTCCAGGTAATGACAGCCAAAAAATTATTATGCTCAATACGGTTCTTTTTTCAACTCGAAGTGTTCGTAAAGGAATACGGCAAGCAGCACTAGAAGAATTAAAATGGATGCATGACGAATTACAGTATGCAATGTCTCATCACCAGAAAGTTATTTTGGGCTATCACATCCCGGTAGGAGTGGATGTGTATGCAACAATGAGAAATAAATTCACAGCGCTTCACGAATTTTGGCAACCTGGATATACGACAAAGTTTGAAAATGAATTAAAAGAGCATGGTTCAGCGATCACAGCTATTTTATCTGCACATATACATATTGATTCTTTGCAATTAGTGGCTTATAGCAAATTAGCTGATATTCCGGTTTTTATCACACCTTCTATTAGTCCTAATTATGGTAATAATCCAGGATTTAAAATTTTTATCATCAATATTGAATCATTTAAAGTTGAAAGTATTGAATCATATTTTTATTTATTAAATCAAAATCCGGCTGCATGGAGTTGGAAGGAACAGTATAGTTCATATAATCCGAAGTCAAACTCCGCTCCGAGACTTGTTCGCGGTATTCAGGGATCGCAGAAGCATCATTCTTGATTGTATAAGTGCTAACTAGCTTACGGTGGGCACGGGCCTTGCGGCCCTTTACCCACCCTACACTTTTATTCGCGAGTTTCGTTCTTTTCTTCCATAGCTTTCTCAAGATGTGTAATCCATTCCTGAGTTTCTTTGGAGTCCGCATCTAATTCAAGCGCTTTTTTGAAGTTTTTGAGTGCTTCATCGTGCATTTCAAGATGGTGTTGGCAAAGCGCCATATTATAAAATAAACCAAATTGTTCACCGACAAATGGTAATGCTTGCATATAATAATTTAATGCTTGTTTGTAATCTTTGATAGCGTGGAAGAACACCCCAATTTCAAATAGAATGCATTCAGATTTAGGCATGTAATAATAATTAGCAGCCATTTTTGGCATGTTGTGCGCCATGAATTGAATGGTTTCAACATCCGTTTCTTCAATTAATGAAGTCACTCGATTGCTTAACTTCAAATAAATATGTGGATCCCAACCAGCTAAATGCATATGCGCAGCAATGGTTTCTAAAGTACATTCGTTAAAAGAATCACTCATGCGACGATGTAATGTGAAGTAATCGGATGGACTAAAACCTTCTACCCATTCTTCAATAGCGACTGCAGTTTCTGGCAATTCATTGAAAGTAAATCCGCTTGCAAATACAGATGTTCTAATCCCTTTGCGTGAAGTCTGAAGGAAGGAGTCACCGCCAGAATTTTTAAAATATTCTGCAATAGCGTGGAAGTTTACCATCATTGAAAAACTACCATGGAAAGAAATTGAAGGATGGCCTAAATGATCAAGTGATTCGAGTGTGCCATAGCCTTTATCGGTAGATACGATAAATAATTTATCACCCGATAATTTTTTCAAAAATTTAATTGCATGAAATGACCCTGTGGGGAATAAAAAGCTAGATTCTTTTAAGGAAGTTTTATAGATATCGAGAATAGAATCAAGATTGGGGTCACCATAATAGGAACTTTTAATTTCTTTAACGCTATAATCGACTGCAATTTTTTCCATATCCGCAGGACGATTGTCTTTCATATTATGTTCATCGGTGGATAAACTTAATAAGAGTTCATAGAGCTTTCCTTCATGAACGGCAAAAGAATCATGAGAAACGGTGTCAAAAATGTAATTTGCAAAAACAGTAAGTGGATTAACCAAAACTTCTGGAGTTAAACGCAGATTCTTTTTGATTAATGTGAGAGGTCTCTCGGTTTCCATGTCATATAAAGCGAAATCAATCACACCTTTTTCAATAAAGGGCTTAAGAGTGGGATGATCTTCCCAATATTTAATATTATGCTTAGTAAAATCGCTCATGACATAGCAAAATTGGATATCAGCCATATCAAGTTTATTCAATAATTCTGTCAAAGTTTTTACAAAATAATAACTGAATCGGCCAGAGCCAGTGCCGAGTTCCATAATATAAAAGGGGTGATTTTTTGAATCGGGATGTTTTTTTGTCCAATCACGAATGAAGGATAACACGAGTTGTGCATAACAATTTGCAATAAAGGGATTACTCGTAATATAAAATGGGACTTGATTGACCCAGGCATTAATTCCTTCTTGATCGAAATACTCGCGTTGTAATCTCCAGAGGGCAGATTCAGAAAACCGTTTATGTTGCTCAATGACCACTTTTCTATCAGTACTTTCTGGCTTCACTGGATTATCCTCATTAAGTTAATTAGCCGAGTTTTCGGGTTTATATCTTTATATTGTCAAATATAATAGGCCAGAATAGCAATAGATTTAGGCATTAAGGAGGGAGAATTTTTATCATTTTCTAATAAATCGTAAAGGTGGTGATTTGATTTGCCTGTGTTAAGATAGATTCTATACAGCACAATGGAAGAAAGTTCATGCAAGATGCACAATTTCGGATCCTACAGATTAGCGATATTCATCTTTTTGCCAATCAAGAAAGAGCATTACTGGGGGTCAAAACACAAGAAAGTTTTGATGCAGTTCTTAATTTAATAAAAGCTAATAATCATATTCCGGATCTTATTATTCTAAGTGGTGATTTAGCGCAAGATGGCTTAGAAGCTTCTTACATCAGAGTTGCTGACCGGCTTAAAGAATTTCCTGTTCCCATTTACTGTATTCCAGGAAATCATGATGATAGTGATACTATGCAAAAAATTTTTCCGTTAAGTACTCTTACTTTGCAGAAACAAGTTGTTTTAGATAAATGGCAAATCATCTTATTAGACTCCCATAAACAACGCGAGGTAGAAGGGTTTTTAACGAGTTCAGAATTAGATTTTATGCAAAAATGTTTGAATGAATATCCTGATAAACGAGCAATTATCGCTTTCCATCATCAACCTATTTTTGTCAATTGCGCGTGGCTAGATAGACTAGGTTTAACCAATGCAGATGAATTATGGAAAATTTTGAGAAATTATCCTCAAGTCGACACTATTTTATTTGGGCATGTCCATCAAGAACATGAAGGAATGAAAAATGAAATTAAATATTATTCTACGCCTTCGACCTGTATTCAATTTAAGAAAAATAGCGATCCATTTGCATTAGAGGAATTAAATCCTGGATATCGTGTTATTGATTTATATCCGAACGGAGATTTAATTACCCAAGTTCATCGAGTTGCAAATTATATTGGGAAATTCGAGGAAAATGCTAAAGGGTATTGATTTGTAAGCAGAGCATATATTTTCTGGGATGATATTGGCTTTAGGATATTCTCAGATTTGTCTTATTTTCTAAAGGTTCAAGTTTAAAGTTGGAAGGCATTTTCTTTAACACTAAATTTAAAATTTCTTTGTCTGAGAGTAATCCTACTGATTTTATCAGATTAAAAAGATCCGAATCTTTTGTTAACTTGGATTTGGTTATTTGTAAGTATTTAAAAACAACATTTCTTATTTGCAAATGTTCCAAACCAAGTTGATATGCAAGTTTTAAATAACTAATAACATGAGAATCCGAATTTTTTTCATTGCGTGTAATTTTATCCGCTAGAGACAATATAGCTTTTTGCGCTAGTTCAGTAACAGAATCTAAAGATTTAAATTTCTTTAGAAAAATAATCAGACGTAAATAATCATTCCAAGTATTTTGATTAAGCGTCTCTTGAGTAGCTTGCTTAAAGACGATAGGTATTATTTCAGCAATGTTAGATTTCACCGTATCATAAATATTAAAAGTTCCGGCATAATTAAATAATCCAAATAGTTTTTCGTGAATTTGACTTGTTATTGAATTGGGAGAAAACAAAGTAATATTTTTTATAGTGGATACAGACTTATATTCAAAATTTGGTAATATATTGATTGCTTCTTTTAATTGATTTGCCGCAAATTTCTGAATATCTAAAGTCAAATCTTTTTGATCATTAGCTGTTGCCAACAAATACATTTTAACCAACTTATTTCTAATAGATCCAAAGATGCCTGGATCCTCTAGTTTTAAAGGATGTGATAACAGTTTATTTATAAAATCTTCACGAAAATTGTTAAGTTTACTAAATGGAGAAATAGCATCATTGTCAGAAAGAATCGATTTTAATTCTGCACTCAGAGAAGAGGCAATTTTATTTTTAACTTCAGAGTTGCTACGCCATTTTGAATAAGTAATGAAGCCATTAAAAATATTATCATCTAATAATGAAGATTTTGAATCCAATATTTTTGAAATAAAATTATTTTCGTAGATTTCAATTAGTTTCTTTCTTTCAGCTTCTATGGCTTTATTAATTTCCATCTGCATTTTTTCTTCATAATTAATGTCAGCGGATGCATTATATTCAGCAAAATCATTATGCATAGTGCCATACATACTAATTATTTTAATATGCTCTAATGGCATAGCTTGAATAATTGATAAATTATTGTTGTTTAATTCTTTTGAAATATATGCCGAACACATTTCTACCCACATAGTGATAATATCTGGAGATTTGTATTCTTTAGCTTTTACAAAATTGTGTAGTCCAGAATATTCAAAAATAGGTAGTTTTACTTGAGTCGCTGACTCATAAGTGTTTTGTAAGAAAATAGCTTGAAGTACAGGAGAATATGGGTGAGTGGGATAAGGATTTAGACATGAGACGTCATTATATAAGTTTGGATCTTGTGTAAAATAGATCGCATCAGCTGATGTGATATGATAAAGCAATTCTGAATGAGTGGAACTAAACTTTTGTTTTTCGATAGTAAACTCAACACCTGCTCCTCCCATTTTTTGATTGCGCATCAAATTTGCTAGTTCTTGCAATTTTTTCTGGTCAGTTAATTTTTTCTCAGAATTTTGTAGATGTGATTTTTTAGCTCGGCCTGTTCCGTAGTCTGTTTTTGAAATGCCTTGGATAGATTTTAAATCGTAATTTACAATCAAGTAACCTGCATTTGCAAAAACAGTTCCTCCCCATCCTAACAATGACACTGATCGATATGGATTTCCGTGTTTTAACTTGTTATTCGGTTTTTTAGTACGTGTTGGAACACCAAGTCTTCGTAACATTTTTCGCACTTCAACTTCAGATAAGCTTTCTTCTTTAAGATTAGAAGATTCAAATTTAAAGTCATTTTTATTTTTACTTTTATATTTTCGTCTAATTCCTGAAGGTGTTGCCACCCCTCTCGCTAAAACTTTTCCTGCGCGAACGGCAGCATTAAAATTTTCTTCAGTTAGGGATTTGGTTGAATCATAACTGAAGGAAGGTAATAAAGATTGTTTCAATTCTTTTTCGTCTAGTAGATTTCCCTCAGCATAGAGCTTTGGCAAGACTTTATAGTGTTCTTTTTGAAGGGAAGTAAGAATCGCTTCATATGCATTTTCATGTTCATATTGTTTTTTCAGAGTTAAATTTAGCGTATCTTGGCGATCTCCTTGGATTTCTACAAGACTTCTAATTTCGATAATCAATTCTGCCATTTCATCAAGTGCTTGTGGATGGTAAGAGGCAAATTGTTGATAAAAATCTAAATAATTAGCATCAAAATATTGGCGTACACGGATGATATCCAAGCAATCTGCATCATGAATAAGCTTTTGATAAATATTTTTAGGTCTTGATTTTGTGGTTTTCCATTCCCATTCGTTCTGGGTATTTTTTACGAGTTCTACAAAACTTTTATTAGCATCTTTGTTAGCAGTTGCTTCAGCAATTAATTTTGCTTTTGTTTCATCTACTTTTAAAACTTGAGTCAAATAATAATAAAGTAATAACGCACTTTCATTATCCCATTTATCAATTCCTTCATCTTCTCTGGCAGCATCATGAAACAAAGCCGCGATTTGGAGAAGTTGAATATCTTCTTGATTCAAATTTAGTGCATCACGATCCCCCCAACGTCGATATAGATTAGCCAGAATTGGCACATACATTGCAGCGCGACTCACATGCTGAATACCGTGATGCAAGCGCGCAATACCTTGGCACTCTTTGAAAGGATTTTGTGTAGGGTAGGGAATAGAGTAGATATTCTGAAAAAGCCATTTTGCATGTTTCGAGATATGGCTTTTTAATTCCAGCTCATTGGGCTTGAAGGCGTTAATATTAGCCATTTTTTTGGCTAATAAAAGTTGAATTTGGCTCAATTTAAGACCTGATTGTTTCTCATCTTTTGAGTCAGATGTCTTTATGTATTTGATATTGTTAAGTTTATTTGAATGCATAAGTAAAAGTTTTAACAAAAGAATAGGGTTGTGCAACTATTGTACTGTACAATTATTAATGTTTTATTAAGATCGGGTCTACATAGGCAATTTATATGTTGTACAACAAAAATCGGAAATGATATAAGGTGATCTTAATGTTCTCAATTCAGTTGTTTAATTATTACTTGTAATGGAGATCGAATATGTCATCTGTGAGAGTTGAAACAAAACAAGAAACTAAAGAAATAAAAACTAATCCATTTGTTCCTTCTATTCAAAGTGCAAAAAAATTAATAGAACCTTTCAAATCTTTAAGTAAAACTGAAGGACAAGCTCATTTTGTTGCGGGCGCATTAAATAATTTCGATATTCTTACTGAGGAAGAGATAGGAGATTTTTCTAAAACTCTCAATGCCTGGACTGAAGATAGTTCATTATCAAAGGAAAAAATTCCTAATCTCAAAGATTCGTTTACTGACGTACTTTACCAAGTCTCTCTTGCTTTAGCTGCAGCTAAACCAATCAACGGTGAAGATTTTGCTACGACAGAAAAAATCGCTCCGGAAAATCAAATTGTGACGTCTGATCGCTATCAATTTGATATTAATTCCATCGTACATTGGATAAATACAAAAGGTTCTTTTGAAAATCCTTACACCAAGAGTCGATTTAATCTACGCGATCAGAAAACAATAAAAAGTGTTGCTGCTGCAAAGAACATAAAAATAGAAATGGGTAATCTGCATCTTGATGAAGATCCGGCGTTGCTTAACGGTGCATTGTCTGCTATTGAACAAGAAGAAAAATTTAATTTTAACAGTCCGCTAAACATACATGGGCTTTTTTCTGCTTTGTCTATGCCATTTTTTAACGCACCTTCTATACCAGAAATTCCTGATTGGGCTGTTGCTGGGAATCATGATTCAGAAATGACAATGACATTTTATTCAGGTTCAGACAATGGAAGTTTTTCTGTAAGGACTTTCACTTCTCGAAGACGATAAAATTATAAGACGGGTCCCGGAGAAATTTCTGAAGAGCGAAATTTTTCCGGGATGGCGAGTATGCTTTTTTTATTGTTTAACATCAGCAGGTTTTGTAACAGTTGAATTTAAATTTGTTTTTGGAGTTGCTGATGGAGTAGTACTTTTTTCAGTAGCTACTGGAATCATCACTGGAACAATGACTGGAAAATTAAAAGATCCAGCTGGAAACATATTTTCCATCAATTGTTGAATGTTTTTCTGAACCATTTCTTGGCGTAACTCCATTTGTTTCATCATTGCTTTTGTTTGTTCAGGAGTTAATTTTTCAGGACCACCAAATTGGATGATTTGATAAGTTTGGGGTTTAGCATTACCCGTCGACTTTTGGGTAAATGTAAAACTGGTAGTTCCTGATCCTTCTAAGTCAGTAGATTTAATCCAACCTACATTTCCATTTCTGGGATCCGCGACTTTGATCCAATCTCCTTTGGGAGTAAAAATAGGGATAATTCCTATTTCGGAATCAACAGTTCCAACGATTTTTGCATCACTTTTTGGATCGCTATATAAATTAATATTTTTAGCAATGGCTAAATTTATTGATAATAAAGTTGCTAAGATAATAGAAAAAATTGAAAAAAATGATTTCATAATTGCATCTCCTGTTTCTCAATCAGTTAAATTTGGGGATGAGTGGGATGATTTTCAAGCGGAATTTATCTTATTGAAAAAAAACGATTTTTATATTTTTTCCCCCATTCATCTTACGCCTGATGTAATATAAACTATAGTCCAAATCGGATAAAAAGTAACTGGGGGCTGAAGATAATGAGGCGTTCAATGTTACCAATATTAGCAGGAAGCTTTCTGACAGGAATAGGTCTCATAAGTATTCTTAAATGGGATATATTTGAGAGTGTTTCTATTATCAATTTGAATTCTGCTTTGTGTTTGTTGATGGCAGGTTTTGCTCTTTTAATCCCTAATATTTATCCGCGTATACAAGCGTACGGGCGGGGCCTCATTGGTATTTCTATTATTTCAATTTGTTTAATACAATTATTCCAAATTTCTGAAATTAATAAAATGCCGATTAATACCCTTACAGCATTTCTATTAGTCGGATTAATATTTAATTTATTACCTTTTATTCAAAAAAAATATGTGTCTATTACCGCTCAATTGTTGAATTTTTTGGTTCTAACTATAGGTATCTCATCAATACTTGGATATATGTTGAATTTAGAATTTCTTTATGGGTGGCATCGAAATCAAATAATGCCTTTTATTGTTTCAATAGCTTTATCTGTACTAGGAATGGGTTTGTGGTCTCTACTGATAGAACCTATTCATTCTGAGATTTTAGACGATAAAAAAAATAAGAAAATTCTTATTTTGAACAGAATTATCGTGGTTTGCATAATATCATTTGTTGTCATTACCGTTTTTTCTATTATGTATCTGCGAAGTACTATTTCACCGACATTAATTAGCAATGGCTATAATCAAGAACAATTTCTCATCCGCATATTATTAGCTCTTACGATTGGAATATTTTTATTATATTGGCAATTTTTACCTTTACTACGAAATATTTATCAATCTTTTAATAAATTGATTGCCGCTAATGAGCGTCTAGAAGAAAGTGAAAATCGTTTTCGATCTGCCTTTGATTATGCAGCGGTTGGCATGGCATTAGTCTCCTCGCAAGGTCAATGTATTAGGGTGAATAATTCTCTTTGCAAGATTTTAGGATATAGTGAAATCGAATTATTAAATATGAATTTTGAAAACATCATTCACTCTGAAGATTCTAAAAAAAATCTACCTTATATTCGTAAAATGTTAGAAGGGAAATTAGATGCCCATCAATCGGAGCAGCGCTATATTCATAAAAATGGTGAATTAATTTGGATTTTAGTAAGTCTTTCCGTGATTCGAGATCCTGAAAATAAACCACTTTATTTTATTTCTCAATTGCAAAATATAACAAAAGAAAAAAATGCAGCTGAACAATTAGAACAGTTAGCTTATTTTGACTCCCTAACGGGACTCGCAAATCGAAATAAACTCGAGCAATATATCAATGCATTATTGGTTTCAGCTCGTCGACGTCCGCAAGGATTTGCAATAATCTATCTTGATTTAGATCATTTTAAAAATATAAATGATACTTTAGGGCATGATGCAGGAGATGTTTTATTACAAGTTGTAGCTGACAGATTAAAAAGCGCAGTTCGCAAAAATGATCTTGTGGGTCGTTTGGGCGGCGATGAATTTGTACTTGTGATCACTGATGTTGAGAAATTAGAAGCAATTGCTCACGTGGCGCAAAAATTATTGAGCAATTTACTAAGTCCAATCACAATAAGAAGTCATGAAATTTATGTCACTACGAGTATAGGCATTAGCTTTTATCCATACGATGGTCAAGATCTTCAAACGTTAATGAAAAATGCAGATTTAGCTTTATATCGTGCGAAAGAACGGGGTAGAAATAATTATCAATTCTGTACTCCAGAAATGACCGCTCGAGCGCATGAAAAAATGATGAGACAAAATGCATTAGCTCATGCACTTATAAAAAATGAATTTCAACTATATTATTTGCCCATAATCGATCTAGTCCATAATCAAATTACGGGTGTTGAAGCTCTTCTACGCTGGCAAAGTCCCGAATATGGCATGGTAACCCCAGAAGAAATTATTTCACTTGCTGATGAAACAGGTTTTATTATTCCATTGGGCGAATGGATTTTAAAAACTGCTTGTAAACAAGTGAAAAGTTGGCAATTATCACAAAAAAATTCATTAACATTATCAGTAAATTTATCCGCACGACAATTTAAGCAAGCTAATTTTGTTGAAGAAGTTTTACAAATTTTGAAGACTATGAAATTTTCTCCAGACCATCTTGAATTAGAGATTACAGAAAGTTTAATTATGCAAGATCCAGAAAATACCCAACGAATATTAGCAGCGCTTAAAAAGTCGGGAATAAGAATAGCGATTGATGACTTTGGGACAGGATATTCTTCTTTAAGTTATTTAAAACATTTTGATATTGATAAAATTAAAATTGACAAAACGTTTATACGCCAAATGACAACAGACGATACCAGTTCTGCAATTGTGATGGCGATGATTGTAATGTCCAATAAATTAGGCATAAAAGCGATGGCTGAAGGCGTTGAAACACAAGATCAATACGAATATTTAATACGAGAACAATGCACTGAGATGCAAGGCTACTACGTAAGTCAACCTTTAACTGTAAATGACATGACACAATTTTTGCAAAATCCAGAAACAAAATTGAATATATTACAAAAAATTAAGGATCAGATAATTCGCACTGCTTCCTCAAGGTCCTCCGCATAATTTTATTTGATGCTGTTTTAGGTAATTCATTAATAAATTTAACCTCATGAATTTTAAATAAAGGATTTAAATGTTGATTAATTTTGGTCTGCATTTTTTGTTTAATCAAATCTTTGTCTAGCGCTTTTTGTGTTGCTGCATAAATTACTAGTTGACTTGGACCGTGACCTTTTGGTGTAACAGCGATGGCAGCTGTTTCACGAATATCGTCTAAGCCAGAAATAACTCTCTCAATTTCAGCTGAACTCACCTTAATTCCACCCAAATTCATCGTGTCATCAGCACGTCCTAGAATACAATAACCTGTAGGTAAACGACGAATTTGATCGCCATGTCGACGCAAAATGCTTCCATCGTTATTCTTCGGCATTTCGGAATAATAAACTGCGTGATGATCAGCGTTGAGTAATTCTGTAGAAAGCCCGATTGATGGAGGAATTAAAGCGACTTCACCAACATCAGCAGTGTCATCAGAATGAGTTAACAATGTAAAGTTAAGTCCTAAGGTCGGAGTCGTGCATACAGAAGGATAATTGTTTTGAATGACGGTGCTAGTTACATAAGCTCCACCAATCTCAGTTCCTCCACAATACTCAATAATGGGCTTGTAACCTACTAGAGACATGAGATAAAGCATATCTTCCGGATTGGAGCATTCTCCCGTTGAACTTAGGGTTTTTATCGACTGCCAATTTAATCCTTCCATGCAATGACTTTGTCGCCAACTGGCTACTAGGGTTGGCACTACGCCTAAAAAAGTGACCCCTGTATCTTGAATGAATTGTCCGAAAGCACGTTCTCGAGGAATGCCGTCATAGAGAGCAATGGTGGCTTGATTCATTAATGCAGCAAATATTAGCCAGGGACCCATCATCCATCCTAAATTGGTAGGCCAAGCTAATATATCACTTGAATGAATGTTTTGATGAAAGAATGCATCGCTTGCTACCTTAATTGGTGTAGTGTGGTTCCAAGGAATTGCTTTTGGATCAGAAGTCGTGCCAGAAGAAAATAAAATATTGCAGTAGCTCATTGGGTTGCACGCATAGGATTCAAAATGGTCGTTTGAAATTAAAAACGTATTCCAATCAATATCTCCATTACGTAGTGGGCAATCCACTTTTATTTCGTCACAAGGTAAAACAATAGCGCGTGGAGCATCAGCAACAACGATTTTTTCATGCAAAGGTATTTTTTTTGTATTTCGTAAAATAAAATCCTGAGTAAAAATAGCTTTTGCTTTTGCAATGCGTAAACGTGTAGCAATTTCTTCGGCAGAAAAACTATCCGCAATAGAAACAACAATTCCGCCCATTTTGATTATGCCAAGATAAATAGCGACTGCAAGATGCGTCATTGGCATGTCGATTGCAATAGCATCTCCTGGAAGCAAACCTTGCTGCAATAAACTATTTGCGATTCGATTTGATAGACGATTCAGATCTGCATAGGATAATGTATGGCTAAAACCATTTTCATTTTGAAACACGATTGCGATTTTATTAGGTGGTGCATTAAAACAACTATCGGTAATGTTGAGTTTTGCTCCGGGAAACCATTGAGGAGATTCCACACCTTGCGTCAAATCACATATTTTGTCGGGCGGGTTGATGAAATTGATTTGAATTTTGCGAATGATATAGTTCCAAAATTCTTCGTATTTTGTTGTGCTCCATGTATGAAAATCATCATAATTTTTAATTTTCAATTCTTGCATGCACTGAGCAATATGAGTAGTTTGAATAAAATCTTTTTCGGGAATCCAAGCTGGAGCTGAGCCTGGATTGTCATGCCAATTTGGAAATAGATATTCGAATATAAACAGATGCAATGCAAATGGTAAATGTGGCCTAAGTATTTCTTTTGAGATTTTTTGCCAAGCTTCAATTGCTGAAAATTTTTTTAAATAATAATTGAGTTGAATGCTAAGTTCTTCAGCTTCATTTGGGGATATGTCAAATTGCATTAACTGTTGTGACGTAATAAGTTGATTCATCATTTGGTATTTTCTTCAGGTAATTGTGAACGTACGAAATTAGGCACAGAGACGGAACGTCCGGTCAAACGGTCAACCCAGACTACTTTGGTAGTACCATCGGCATAGAGAATTTTAGAATCGTTTTTAGAGTAAATTTGATAAGAAAGTATATAACTACTACGTCCGGGAATATTTGCATAAAGGTAAACTAATAAATTATCCGGATAAACAATGGGTCGGTAATAGTTGCAATTCGCCGTTACTAATACCGGTCCAATTGCATCATAGGTCATTTCTGCTGGTTTTATCTCATCTAGCCATGCAATGCGGATTTGTTCGAAATAAGTAAAGAAGACGCTATTATTGACATGTCCAAATGCATCCATATCATACCAACGGACAGGGATTTCTAAAGAGTACACATATTTTCCCGTATGATTTAACATAGCTCCCTCATGAAGCATCCTTGTCTGAGAGCGAAATGTTACATGAAAACCAGCTCTTGAAAAAGAATTAATGTAGGTGATGAAATATGGAAAAAAAAGCTGTTATTTTATTTTCTGGGGGATTAGATTCCACCACTTGTCTTGCTATGGCGAAATCAAAAGGATTTGCTTGTTATGCATTAAGTTTTGATTACGGACAAAAGCATAATATCGAGCTTGATCATGCAAAGAAAATAGCAAGAAAATTTGAGGTAGTTGAACACAAAATTATTCCTCTAGCTCTAAGCTCATTAGGCGGATCATCGCTAACCGATCAAAATCTTTTGGTTCCAGATTATCAAGAGAACGAATCAATTCCAACGACTTATGTCCCAGCGCGCAATACTGTTTTTTTATCGATTGCATTAGGCTGGGCGGAAGTGATGGGGGCTTTTGATATTTTTATAGGTGCTAATGATGTTGATTATTCAGGCTACCCTGATTGTCGACCTGAATACCTTCATGCTTTCGAAAAAATGGCAAATCTTGCGACTAAAGCAGGCGTGGAAGGCGCACATTTTCATATCCATGCGCCATTACTGAGATTAAGCAAAAGCGACATTATCCGAGAAGGATTGAGATTAGGAGTTGATTATGGCATGACGATATCTTGCTATCGTGCTAATGCACAGGGTCGTTCTTGTGGTGCGTGCGATAGTTGTATATATCGCAAGAAAGGATTTGAAGAGGCAGGAATTCCTGATCCTACTATTTATATTTAGTGAGGGGCTATTGATAAAAAAGGCAGCCTTGGCTGCCTTTTTTAGTATCAAAATGACTTGATTAATCGAGCATTCCATACTGTTTTAATTTTTTACGAAGCGTTCCACGAGAAATTCCCAATATTTGAGCCATTCTCACTTGGTTATAGTGGGTATGATTAATTAATACTTCTAACATCGGACGTTCAATTTCTTCCAATAAAATGGAATAGAAATCAACGGGTTGTTCGCTACCAATATTGGTAAAGTAATTACGAAGGGTATCTCTTACTGCTTGTCTTAAAGTGATGGTTCCCAAATTTTCTGTTGTGGCAATTTTCTCAATCATAATAAACTCCATTTAGTTCGCTAGTTCCATAGCCAACAGTGACCTGGCCTTTTTTGTACCAATGTGTTCTAAGATTCCAACAGACTGCAAGCGAGTCTGTTGGAATAATATAAACATTAAAAAATTATGCTTGTGTATCAACCGTCTCTTTGAGGTTTTTGCCAGCCTTAAAAAATGGTACTGATTTGGCATCAACCATCATTTCCTTCCCAGTTTGAGGGTTACGTACCTTGCGCGCTGCGCGTTTTTTCACCCCAAAGCTGCCAAAACCAACCAAAGAAACAGTATCACCTTTGGTGAGAGAGTCAACAATGCTATCTAATGCAGCACCTAAAGCTTTTTCAGCCTGAGCTAATGATATTCCGGCACTTTCAGAAATGGCGGATACCAATTGCGATTTATTCATAAACACTCCTTAAAAAGAATCTATTTGCAGTTATTTCCAATGCTATTAAGCATCTGCTTCAACAGGTTCATTTGCTGGAGTCATATCTTGAATTTGTTCTTGATGTGGGGCGATCACTTCATTTGGCATAGTCTTTTGCTTTGCTGCTTTCTGAGCGATTTTCTTAGGAGCTTTTTTAGTGGCTACTACTGCTTTTTTAGCATTTAATTCCCATTGTTTTTCTAATTTTGTTAATTCTTTACTAAGCATAGTGAATTTAGCTTGGTTGCTAGCGAGGGCTTTACAACGTTTAGCCATTTGATCAAGTTGGCTAGTAATGGAATTAATTGCTTTATTTAATGCATCATGGGCTTTTTTGGCAGTAACTAATTGTTTTTTTGCAGTCGCTGTTGGTTTGGATTGGGTTTTTGCCATGAGAGCAGCGCATTTGTTTTTAGCTATTTTTTGTTGAGCTTGTGCTTTCTTATGCTCGTTCTTCAATTTGTTTTCTTGTTGCTTAAGCATAGATAAGTCTTTGCCGTATTGTGCTGCTATACTGGCTGGCATAGCACGAAAATTCTTTTCCATAGTTTCTACAGGAGCTTGACGCATTGTTTTAGTTTGTTTAGCAGTTACTTTTTTCGTACGAGAAACATTTTTCATTTTTTTCCGTGGCATGTTGTAAATCCCCATCCAAATATTAGTTAAGAACGTAAAATTTAACACTTTCTACGCCGAGAAGTCTACTATCGTGGGTTCTTTATTATTGATTTCATTTTGAGAAATAATTAAAGTACTGGGGCTACGGTTTCAGTAAATTTAAAAAATTGGGAAAACCACAGTTGGAATGAACGATATTTTTTAACTTGTGTTAGGAGTTATTTTCATGAGTAATTTAAGTTTAAAAGAGCAATTGCAATCACTAGGATTATCGTCTGAATCCGATGATAAAAAACCAATTAAGAAAAAGAAGCAACCCACAAGCCCCGGGGAAAACGCTAAAAAATTAAAACCGGCTTGGCTTGAGCAGGCGCAATATGGCGTGGAATTATTGAAAGCCTATTTCCCAGCTTGTTTCAAAGATCTTAAAGAGATCCAACCCCTCAAGAAAGGCATTAAACAAGATTTAGTTAAGCATTTAAGTGGACGCGAAGAAATTGTAATTGGGGATAAAGCCTGTATGGTCAACAGCTTAGCTTATTATGTTAATTCTCCCACTTACCACAAGCGTATCGTCGAAGGGGCTGTTCGTGTGGATCTCGAAGGGAATCCCGCTGGAGTGGTCACCGCTGAAGAGGCTCAATACTCGGTTGAATGTCGCAAGACTAAATTACAGAAAAAGAAGCCGTCTAATAATGAAAAGAAATTGCATGTAGAAAAGGAAACAACAAAATAAATTTTACTTAATGAACTCAATACAATTTTCCCTACAGAGACTTGCTAACATAATTCTTACAAAAGCGAGATTTTCCCGCTGAATCAGTATATATTAGCCCTAATTTGCTTAATTTTTTGTAGCTAAATGGAGGCTTTTCATGGAGTTAAATCGTCGTTTTTCTCCGGTAAGTTTACTGATGTTGAGTATAAATGGGATGGTTGGTTCGGCATGGTTGTTTGCTCCCTTATATGCAGCAAAAATTGCTGGATCCGCATCTATTATAGCTTGGCTGATTGGTGGAGTAGCAACGGCTGTTATTGCTTTAACTTTCACTGAATTGTCAGTCTTATTTCCTGTTGCAGGTGGTACTGCAGAAATTCCACAATTGAGCCATGGAGCTTTTACCAGTTTTATATTAAGTTGGGTTGCTTGGCTGTCTGCTTTGACTATGGCACCCATTGAAGTGCAAGCCGTATTACAATACGCATCTACTTATTTTTCATCTTTAACCCATATAGTTAATGGGACCCCGGTTTTAACAATGGTAGGAATGGTATGGGCAGCCATTTTGATGCTGGCATTGTGTATTATCAATATTGCTAGTTTTAAAGGGTTAGTGCATTTTAATTTTGCTTTGTTTTTATTTAAAGTAGTCGTGATTATATTGACGGTTATTACCTTAGTTAAAGTCAGTTTTCATCCTAGCAATTTCATTGGCATAAGCGATAGTTTTTCTCTTAGTGGCTGGCAGGCTATCTTAAGTGCGGTTGCAACTGGCGGTATTGCTTTTGCTTTCACAGGCTTTAAACATGGGGTCGAATTAGCTGGAGAAGCAAAACGATTGGCTATCGCCATTCCTCTTGCTATTGTTGGTTCGGTTGTTTGTTGCCTTATTTTGTATGTTGGATTACAAATTGCTTTTATAGGTGCATTAGATCCTAAACTATTAGTAAATGGTTGGGATAAAGTAAGATTTGTGGGAGATGTGGGTCCATTTGCGGGCCTTGCAGCTGGGTTGGGTTTAGTGTGGCTGCTAAAGTTGTTATATGTGGATGCGGCTATTTCTCCTTTGGGTGCGGGTTTAATCTATGTAACATCAACAGCACGTATACTTTATGCTATGAGTCGAATCGGTTTTGTTCCCCAATTTTTAACAAAATTAAATAATCAAAAATTTCCAGTAGCAGCTATATTTGTTAATTTTGCAATTGGCATGTTACTTTTTCTCCCGTTACCTGGTTGGCAAGCAATGGTGAGTTTCTTGGTTTCAGGCATGGTAATTTCCTATGCGATGGGACCAATTGCTTTGTTATGCCTACGATTAGAATTACCCAATGAAAAAAGACTATTTCGATTACCAGCAGCAAATTTCCTTTGCTTACTCGCTTTTTATTTTTGTAACTTAATGAGTTATTGGACAGGTTGGGAGACAATTTACAAATTAGCTATTGCAATATTAATTGGATTTGTCTTTTTCATTACGGCATGTATAAAAAGTAAATTTAAAACGAGTCAGGGATTAGGGTTGAAATCCGCAGTTTGGGTTATTCCATATTTAGGTGGACTAATACTAATTTCATATTTGGGCGCATTTGGTGGCAAAAACATTATCCCATTTGGCTGGGATTTTTTAGTTATTGCCATATTTAGTATTCTTATACTCTATTTAGCGGTGGTAAATCGTGCCTCCCGAGTTAATGAACAATTTGTGAATCATAATCAAGAATCGATTATCAATGCGATTGAGTAATCAAAGCATGAGTAAACCTCAAACGTATTTGCAAACGTAACAACTAAAGGAAAATTTATATGGATAATATTTTAAAAGTAACTCAATCAGATTCAGGCATTTTGCAACTTACTTTAAATCGACCTGAAGCACTTAATGCATTAAATGCGGAATTAATGGAAAAGTTAAATCAAACTTTTTTGATGGCACGAGATGATAAAAAAGTAAGAGCGTTGCTTTTGACTGGGGAAGGAAAAGCTTTTTGTGCAGGCGCGGATATTAATCAATTAGCAAAACTGGATGGACAAAGAGGTTTGGCGTTTGCGCAGTGGGGACAAAAAGTTTTTCGGACACTAGAACAAATTGGAAAACCTTCGATTGCAGCGATTAATGGTTTTGCGCTAGGTGGTGGATGCGAGTTAGCGATGGCAGCTACGATGCGAATTGCGGCAAGTACAGCTGTGTTCGGTCAACCTGAAGTTAAGCTTGGTGTGATCCCCGGATTTGGTGGCACACAGCGATTATCACGATTGGTTGGTAAAGGAAGGGCGCTAGATTTGTGTTTAACAGGCCGGACAATTAAAGCTGAAGAAGCATTGGCTTGGGGATTGGTTAGTGAAATTGTTCCTGCAGAAGAATTGATGCCGCGCGCTAAGACAATTTTAAATGGATTAATAAAGCTGGGACCAATTGCCTTGAAAAGTGTGATGGCTGCAATTGATAGAGGGTTTGATTTATCTCTTGATGATGCGATGGAATTTGAAGCTGTGCATTTTGGATTGTGCTGCGCAACGAAAGATAAGCAAGAAGGGGTGCACGCGTTTTTGGAAAAAAGAACGGCAGAGTTTTGCGGGGAGTAATAATAAATACTTTATTGAACTAGCTCCTTCTCCCTCGCAAAAAAGCTCCGGGAGAAGGGTGTTTCTAATCCGCGGTAATTAAAACCGAAATTTTCCTTCCTTTGCTTCCTTTCCTTCAAGCTTAGGTGGTACATAACCTAAATTTTCAGTTGTTTCAATGTATCGAAAAATTGTTTCCAAGATATCCGTAATTTTTTTCTTTAAATCATTATCAATATTATAAATAGGTTTAACTTCCAATTTTTGATTAAATAGATTATTTAAATCATTAGCGGATTTATGCATTTCCCATAACTTATCAAAAATTTGATCGCGCTGTTCAGAATCAGTTTCTTGAAAAATTTTACTATAGAATCCAAGAGTTTTAACAAACTGATGTGTTAACTGTTGTAAAATTTTCTCAATATCACTTTTGAGAACATCTTTGGCTTGTTTAAAAATAGGAACTGAACCATGTTTTATATGAAGACTTGTGGAAAATTTAAATAAACGGTCTAGCTCTTTAGAGATACTATCAATTTGCATTGATAACTCATTTATAAGTTTAGAAACTTCTTCCTCTGAGGGTGTTTCTGAAAGTCTTTTAGCTTCTGTGGATTCAAGGGAGTTTAATATTTCAGAAATTTCATGGCCGATTTGTTTAGATTGATTTATTTTTTTTTGTAGCTCACCTAATTTTTTTTGAATTTCACGAACATCTTTAGCATCATATTGAGTGATTAATTCATTATATAAATTTGCTATTCTCGCAAAATCACCTTTCATATAGCTATCAAATTTATCTTTATTAAGTTTAGCTGGCGTCAGCAATGTTTGAGCAAGTTCAATGGCTTGAGAAAATTCGTGAATTATTTTCTTTGATTTTGATTTAGATTCTGATTGAAGTAAGGGTTCTTCATAAGGCTGCGACCAGAAATTCTCACCTTTTGGAAGTTTAACAGTATCATCATTACGGTTATGCATGTAACACCTCTTGTATATATTCAGTCAAATCAGTTGCGTTTCATTTCTCTGCCAGGAGTATTTTCCACTTTTCTTTGAGTTACTTCTTCAATTGTGGGAGGCACATAATGAGAAATTTGAGCTACATCAAGATAGAAATTTTTCAAGGTAATTAAAATAGCATCTAATTTATCTTTTATTTGGCTATAGACACTGCGATCATCGTTGAAGTAGTTTTTATTAATGATATATGCAGCTTGCACTGATTGTTTTAGCTTATTAGCAATTGCGTCATTTTCTTTTTCTTCATAGCAACCCTTACTTCTCAAGGCTTCATATGTTATTGCTGTTTTTGCAAATTCACCTGTGTCCAACACTATATTTTGGAATAATTCAAAAATTCGTGAATGAATTATCATATTCACTTCTAACCCAACAATATCATCGAGTAACTCATCAGGGTGATCATTAAGAATTTTGAGAGCTGTAAGTGAAGGGATAAGAGCATCTAATTCTTTAGAAAATTGTTTTGTTGCTACCTCAGGAGAAGGCAGGCTCTTTTTTGATTTAAGGGGCTGTAAAGGTACTGCCAAAGTGGAAAAACCAAAAAATCTTGGGTTCATTAGCTTTATTCCTCGTTTATTTTATAAAAATTGTTCGTAGTATAACATAATCTCAAATAAAATATTTTCTTCAGTATTCTCATATAGTTAGTGCGAAATCTTATTTGATTTAGATAAAAAATTGTGGTACTTAAGCTCATCTAACTTAAGGCAGGGAATTCGAATGACCCAATCTCAATTTGTACTTTTTGATGAAATGGTGGGCCAAGACGGCAATCTTGGTGTAATGACATTAAATCGTCCCCAGGTTTTAAATGCTTTGAATCACGCCATGTTTCTTTCTCTAGACCAGCAATTGACTACTTGGGCTGAAGATCCCAATATTAAAGCAGTTGTTATTCGAGCGGCTGAAGGCCGTGCTTTTTGTGCTGGAGGCGATATTCGCCATGCTCATCAACTGAAAATGAATAATGACCCTGAATTAGTAAATTTTTTTCGTGATGAATACGAAATGAATAAGCGTATTTATCACTTTCCAAAACCTTATATTGCTTTATTAGATGGAATTACAATGGGTGGCGGTGTCGGTGTTTCTCTGCATGGATCGCATCGCATTGGTACCGAGAAATTAAGTTTCGCTATGCCTGAAACCAGTATTGGATTTTATCCTGATGTCGGTACAACTCATTTTTTATCAAGATTACCTAATCAAATTGGCATTTATTTAGGATTAACTGGTGTTCGCATTAATTATGCAGATTGTTTGGCTATTGGCATCGTGCAGCAAGTGGTTGCGCATGATACATTGGAAAAAGTGTTAAATTCATTAGCTCAGTCACCATTGCCAGATAATCAAACTGTTACCAAGATTATTCAGCCATTTTGTATGTCTGTGGAAGAATCTACTTTATTAAAACATAGAGATGAAATTAACAGTTGTTTCAGTAAAAATTCAGTCGAAGAAATTCTTCAAGCATTAGAAAATTATCCAACAGAATGGTGTCAGCAAACTGCGGAACTCTTAAAAGCTAATTTCCAGCACAGTGGGATCCGAAGCTTGGAATTCACGTGACTTGAAGTCGCGGCCGCACTGACCCTATAGTGAGTCGTATTAATTTAAATCATACCAACATGGTCAAATAAAACGAAAGGCTCAGTCGAAAGACTGGGCCTTTCGTTTTAATCTGATCGGCACGTAAGAGGTTCCAACTTTCACCATAATGAAA